>Ga0209050_1000279_pt1 | contig 109034 bp, 94 predicted proteins | sample Araplavi_mTSA_r2_FD_184276 | JGI IMG/M metagenome (GOLD analysis project Ga0209050, IMG submission 184276) | Arabidopsis root microbial communities from North Carolina, USA - plate scrape MF_Cvi_mTSA_r2 (SPAdes) (version 2) | ecosystem: Host-associated > Plants > Roots > Endosphere | place...
CCCTCGTGATCCAGTACCATCCGGATCGCCCGCTGCCGAACCTCAGGGGCAAACTTGTTCGTCGTCTTGCTCATCGTAGACCCTCACTCTCAGGAGTTAGGGCCTCCGGCAATCCCGGTGCGGTTCAGTCGACGCAACCGGCGGCGCCGACAGCTGCAAGCGGGCGATAAGCAGAGCGCCGAGGCGGAAGCTCGCCAGCTCTGGCAAGACAGCGACGGTTCACCATGGACCGTGGGCAGGATCATGACCGGGTACCTAGCGACGATCGTCGATAAGCCCTCCTACGGTCGCCGTCAGGATGCGTGGAAGGCTATGCGCACTTTCTGGGAAAACGTCGAACCGTTGCTGATCGATGAAGGCATGGCCAAAGCATATGCGGAAACACGCAATGTCAGTGCATCGACAGTGCGTTACGAACTGATGCAGCTATCCACTGCTCTGTCATGGGCCATTGCCAACGGTCCCAAACTGCCCCGCAGGGTCAAGGTATGGCTCCCTCAGGCGGCGGAAGCGAAGCGCAGGCACTTGACCCATCAGGAGTTCGACCGGTTCTTCGATGCAGTTCGGGCTGAGCATGCCCAGCTATACGTGATGCTGGGACTCTACACGATGGCACGTCCGACATCGATCCTGGAACTGACCTGGAACCGAGTGGACCTGGAGCGGCGGCAGATCAACTTTGCCCTTCCGGGCCGCACTAGCACGGCGAAGCGACGCCCTGTCGTTCCCATCGCGGATGCATTGCTTGAAAGGCTTCAACCTGCATTCGAAGGGCGTACCAGCAAGTTCGTCATTGAACGGGGCGGCGCACCTATCGCCTGCATCAAGAAGGCCTTTCAGGCGGCCTCCGAAAGGAGCGGTGTCCATGCAACGCCCTATACGCTCCGCCACACCGGCGCGGTGTGGGCAGCAGAAGCTGGCGTATCGATGGCGCAACTCGCTCAATTCATGGGACATGATGACGATCGCACCACGCAAAAACACTATGCGCGGTTCAGTCCGGAGTTCCTCTCGACGGTCGCCAACAGCATCCGCAAACGAGACCGAGGTTCAAACTGAACCTTCGGCCCCTGTCCATGAAGCGACCTGATCAGCGCCCCAGACAGCAAAAAACCCAGCGTTTCCGCTGGGTTTCTATGCCTCACCCGAGGGTGAAAATGGTCGGGGAAAGAGGATTCGAACCTCCGGCCCCTGCCTCCCGAAGACAGTGCTCTACCAGGCTGAGCTATTCCCCGACCGGGTGGGCGTTCCGAAGACCGCCCTGGGCAGGAGCGCGCCTATATAGGGCGACTCCGGGGGTGGCAAGGGGCCAATCTCATTTTTGTTCGTACCGCCCGGCGAAAGAGCGGCGAGACAGCCTTCAGAGCGCCGAAAAACCTGGAAATTCCAGTAAAAACAGAAATTTCCACAGGACGGATTTTCTTCGATCGAAGCCTGCAAAGCACCGGTGCGCCCATCGAATCGCTCATCCACAAGGCTAAGAAAAGTCGAATCAGCGGGTTTTTCCGGCTGCCCTACCCCTTTCAGCCAGCCCGGTTGTCACCCCGCAGCCCCTCGGGCAGAACATCGGCGAGGGATGCATGGTCGCGGGGAATGACGATGCGACATCTGCCTTTTCGACACCTGCTCACTTGCTGGGCCGCGATATCGCTTGCCTTGCCCGGCGTGGCCGTAGCATCCGCTTCGGCCACGCTCATACCAATCACCCTCGCGCCGGGAATCAATGCCCTGCCCGACATCGCCGGAACCGGCGAGGACGGATCGGTTGCGCAGCTCTGGCGCCAGAACAACAAAGTGCGCGGCCAGCACGTCTTCCTGGTGAAAGTGGGCGATGTCACAGCCCTGCTGGAAGGACGCGGGCAAATCATCGATGCGCCGGACGTCGGCGACGACATGATCCGCTCGGTCCGCTTCGCCCGCGGCGATTATCGCGGCAAGGCGACACTCTATATGCTGATCGCCAGCCGGGACATCGGCGCGTCCCCTTATGAAGCCGCCCCCACGCATATCCAATCGTTCGCACTGGTAAAGGAACAGGAGGGCTTCGGCTTCACCCCCGTGCGCGCCTTCGTCGCCAAGGACAAATACTGCCACGCCGACGCCGCCCTGCTGGCAGAACTGAACTTCCCGCTTTCGCCGACTTATGCCGGACGGGCGACGCCAACTGGCTGTCAGATAACAGATTAGATCTACAAAAAAAGTTGGAAACTCGCAGGACCCAACCCTTCTTGCTTACTAATGCAAGGTGCCCAAGTCAGACCAAGTGCTTCATCACTTTTTCGTGCCACCAAGACCGACGTGCCGCTGTTAGTTGTTCTATGGTTCGACGGACGAGTGGCTGGATCGCGGCCACGAAACCGAGAAGCTGGGATCGATTGATTTCAAGAACCCGATCGGTAACGCTGTAGCCCTGCAATATAGCCAGTTCTTTCGTAAGCATCGCATCATGACCGTCGATTCCCGCCTCGATTTGGCCAAGCTGACGCCAAAGATGGATATCCTTAACCTTGGCCTCTCGACGCGTGAAATTCAGCAATTCCCTCGCGGACTGAAGCCGCTCCATCGCCTCGATAACCGGAAGTTTCTTGACGGAGACTTCCCAGTTTATCTGTGGCTCCTTCTTGAGTTCCTCAAAACTGGAATCCAGTTCGCGAAGTGCGTCTTCGATCATCTTAAGGTCGCTGCGAACAGCCGATTGCCGCTTCCAGCTCTCAACGTAAACCGCACCGCCTACGGCGAGGATAACCCCCGCAAGATTACCGGCAGCAGCCAGCCAATCTCCCGATCCAATCCCGTCCGACACTCTCATCTCCACTCAGCATCTGCGCATGATTCCAACTGGCGCTATTATAGATAGCGTCGACGCCAAAAGCCGCGAATTAGACGTATTTTTATTATAAATCATATGATTGGCGGAATATCCTGCCCCATCACCCCCCGCGCAAAAGCTGCACGCCCCAATCGCGCTCGAACAGATAGAGCAGCAGGCGCGCCGCTTCCCCGCGCGGTCCGGCGAGGCCGCCGTCGCGCTCGATCAGCAGGCGGGCGTCGTCATGGGCGAGCGGCAGCAGCTTGGTGATCTGCTCCAGACTGGCGATGCGGAACGGCGTGTCGCCCGACTGGCGCGTACCGAGCAGTTCGCCGCCGCCGCGCAGTTGCAGGTCTTCTTCGGCCAGCCGGAAGCCGTCCTGCGTCTCGCGCATCAGGGCAAGGCGCTGGCGAGCCGTCTCGCTGAGTTGCTGACCGCGCAGCAGCAGGCAGGTCGATTTCTCGCTGCCGCGCCCCACGCGTCCGCGCAGCTGGTGAAGCTGGGCGAGGCCGAAACGCTCGGCCTGTTCGATCACCATGAGCGTGGCATTGGGCACGTCGACGCCGACCTCGATCACCGTCGTCGCCACCAGCACCGAGGCCTCGCCGCTGGCGAAGCGCTCCATGCCCGCGTCCTTGGCGTCAGGCTTCAACTGTCCGTGTACGAGCACGACCTTGTCGCCGAAGCGATCCTTGAGCGTGGCATAGCGAGCCTCGGCAGCGGCAAGGTCGTCGTTCTCGCTCTCGCTCACCATCGGGCAGACCCAGTAGGCCTGCTGCCCCGTCTCGATATGGCGGGCTATGCCTTCGACGACATCGCCCATCCGCTCCACCGAGACCACGCGGGTATCGATCGCCTGGCGCCCCGGCGGCAGTTCGTCGAGCTTGGAGACTTCCATCTCGCCGTACTGAGCCAAAGTCAGCGTGCGCGGGATCGGCGTCGCGGTCATCGCCAGCGTATGCGGCGTGCGGCGGCCCTTGCGCGCCAGCATCAGCCGCTGGCCGACACCAAAGCGGTGCTGCTCGTCGATCACCACCAGCGCGAGGTTGCGGTAGGACACGGTGTCCTGGAAGATCGCATGGGTGCCGACGACGATATCGATGGTGCCGCCGACCAGCCCCATCAGGATCGCCTCGCGCGCCTTGCCCTTGTCGCGCCCGGTCAGCAGCGCGACCTCTACGCCGGTGCCCTGCAGCATCCTTGCGAGCGTCTCGTAATGCTGGCGGGCGAGGATTTCGGTCGGTGCCAGCAACGCCGCCTGCGCGCCGGCCTCCACCGCGATCAGCATCGCGTTGAGCGCCACCACCGTCTTGCCCGCGCCGACGTCACCCTGAAGCAGGCGCAGCATCGGCGCGTTCTGCGCCACGTCGCCCTCGATCTCGTCGATCGAGCGCTTCTGTGCGCCGGTCAGTGCAAACGGCAGCTTGAGTTTGGCGCGCAGCGCGCCGTCGCCTTTCAGCGGCGTGCCGGACTGCTTGCGATTGCTCTCCCGCACCAGCATCAGCGCCAGCGCATTGGCGAGCAGTTCGTCATAAGCGAGCCGGTCGCGCGCCTGGGCATGGACGCCGCGATGAACTTCTCGCACGGCCTCGTGCCAGACCGGCCACTTCATCTTGTCGTAAAGGCCGTGCTCGATCCATTCGGGCAGTTCCGGCACGGCCTTGAGCGCCTGCTGGACGAGACCCGCGACACGCCCCTGCGTCAGTCCCTCGGACAGCGGATAGACCGCCTCGCAAAGCTGCCCCACCGGCGCGGTGCTGGTTTCCGAAACATGTTCGGGGTGCACCATCTGGAGCATCTGACCGTACTGGTCGAGCCGCCCCGCCACCCAGCGCGTCTCGCCCACCGGAAGCTGCTTCTTCGCGGTGTAGGAGGCGCGGCCGAAATAGGTGATCGTACAAATATTGCCGGTCTCGTCCTCGGCAATCACCCGGAACGGCCCGCGCCCCGACGGCGAGCGATGCTCGCGCACGGTGAGGCGGACGATCACGTTCTCGCCCACGCTGGCATCATCGAGATTGAGCACCGCGCGCCGCTCCACGAAACGGTCGGGCAGATGATAGAGCAAGTCCCGGATGCGGGTCAGCCCGAGTTTTTCCAAGGGACGCTTGAGCTTGGGGCCAACGCCGTCAAGGGAATCGGTCTCGGTGAACAGGCAATTCAGAGCTTCGGGCCGCATGGCCGCCTCTTAGCGCGACTGATGCTCATTTCACCAGACTTGCCGGGAACGGATTTGCGGACAGCCACGTTGGCCTGAGTGAACCCCACCCCAGCATTAGGAGAAATAGATGCTTCTTCCGCACGGAACCGTGTTCGCGATCGTCGACGGTGAAAACTTCGAACTCTATCGCAACGCGGGACGTGAAGCCGCACCACGGCTCACTTCGCTGGACGCGCCCGATCTGGAGGCCACCAACTTCAGCGCCGGTTTCCGCCGCCGCGACGCCCCTTCCCGCCATCAGGCCCGCACCGGCGAAGGCAGCAACGATGCGCTGGACGAAAGCGCCCATGCTGCTGCGGTTGCAGGCTGGCTCAACCAGCAGGTGCTGGACCGCGAGATCGATCAACTGGTGATCGTCGCCGATCCGCGCTCGCTGGGCGAGATGCGGCGCCATTATCACAAGGAACTGAAGAGCGCGCTGTTGACCGAAGTGCCCAAGACGATGACCGGCCGTCCGAGCGAGGAGATCATCAAGGTGTTCCAGAGGTAAGTTCCGGCGGGACCGGCACCTATCCGTCGCCCCCGCAAAAGCGGGGGTGACGAGGTCGGCGTTCCGCCCGCCTCCCCTTCCCCCTGATCCAGCCCCAAAACATCCCGAAACTTGCCCCGGCACGCCCGGCGCGGTAACGGCGCGGTATGACCGAACTCCTTCCCCGGCTCGCCCGCCTCAAGTTCCGCGCCTGGCATCGCGGTACGCGCGAGGCCGACTACATGATCGGCTGCTTCTTCGACAAATTCCACGCCGAATGGTCCGAAGCCGAGATCGACCTCTTCGAAACGATGATCGAGGAAGAAGACGTCGAGATCATGGCCTGGGCTCTCGGCACCCAGAGCATTCCCGAGCCATATCGCGGCCCCTTGATGGACCGCATGATGAAGCTCGATTACGTCGATATTCCGCGCTGATGCTTCGGCAGGCTCAGCAAGAGCGGAGGATGACGCAATTTCCCAAACCCGCTCAGCCTGAGCTTGTCGAAGGCCCTGCACGACGCGCATGACTAATTTGCAACGCATTCTCTCGGCTACATCGCCGCTTATCCTTGCCTCGGTAACGCGCGGCGCCCAGCCGCTGGTCATGGCGGACCTTGCCCGCGCCGCGAAAGGCCGGGCGGTGTTTATCGCCGACAACGAAAGCGCCATGCGCGCCGTTGCCGAGGCCGCGCAGTTCTTCGCGCCGGAACTGGATATCGTCGAATTCCCTGCGTGGGACTGTCTGCCCTACGACCGCGCCAGCCCTGCCCTTTCGGTCAGCGCCCGTCGTCTGGCCGCGCTGCACCGGCTCCAGCTGAAGCGCACCGGGCCGCAGCTTCTCGTCACCACCGCCAATGCCGTGCTCCAACGCGTGCTTACGCCGTTCCGCATTCGCGAATCGGTGCGCCTGCTCAAGCCCGGCGCGGAAATCGGCCACGAGAGCCTGATCGCGCTGCTGCGCCGTCAGGGCTACCAGCGCAGCGACACCGCGATCGACGCGGGCGAGTTCGCGGTGCGCGGATCCATCTTCGATATCGTGCCCTCCGGTCTCGAAGGCGGCCTGCGCCTCGATTTCTTTGGCGACGAGCTGGAAACGCTGCGCCTGTTCGATACCGGCACCCAGCGCTCCACCGGCACCGTTCCCGATCACCTGCTGCTACCCGCCAGCGAAGCGCTGGTGGACGAGGACAGCGTCAAGCGCTTCCGCAGCCGCTATCGCGAGATGTTCGGCGCCAATGCTACGGCGGACCCGCTCTATCAGGCCGTCAGCGACGGCCGCCGGCTTGCGGGCATGGAGCACTGGCTGCCGCTCTTCGAAGACCGTCTGGTCACGCTGTTCGACCACCTTTCGGAAGACGACCTGCTGGTGATCGACAGCCCCGCGCTCGGTGCCGCCGACGAGCGCTTCACCGACATTGCGGACTATCACAAGGCCCGTCTCGAAACCTCCGGCCAGAAGGCGGGATCGTACCGCCCGCTGGCGATCGACGCGCTCTATCTGGGGCGCGAGGAGTTCGAACAGGCCGTGGCCGCCTTCCCGGTCCACCGCGCCGATCCTTTCGCGCAGCCGGAAACCAAGACGGTCATCGATTTCGGCTTCGGCAATGCCCGCGATTTCACGCCCGAGCGTGCGCGCGGCGACAATGCCTATGAGGCCGCCGCCAAGCATCTCCACGCCGTCGCCAAGACCGGCCGCAAGGCGATCCTCGCCGCTTATTCGACTGGTAGCCGCGCCCGCCTCGTCTCGATTCTGGGCGAGGCACAGGGGCCGGAACCCAAGCTGGCCGAAACCTGGCAGGAAGCGCTCGGCCTTGCCGTGCAGGGCCGCTCCGCCGCACTGGTGCTGCCGCTGGAGACCGGCTTCTCCAACGACTCCGTCGAAGTCGTCACCGAGCAGGACATTCTGGGCGACCGCCTTGTCCGTCGGAAGAAAAAGAAGAAGGATTCCGACGCCTTCCTCGCCGAACTGGCGGCGCTGACGCCGGGTGACCTGATCGTCCACATGGACCACGGCATCGGTCGCTACGAGGGCCTTCAGTCGATCCCGGTCGGCAAGAGCCCCCACGATTGCGTGATGCTGACTTATGCGGGCGGCGACAAGCTCTACATTCCGGTCGAAAACCTCGACGTGCTCTCCCGCTACGGCAGCGAGGCGGAAGGCGTTGCGCTCGACAAGCTGGGCGGCGAAGCATGGCAGAAGCGCCGCGCCAAGCTGAAAGAACGCATCCGCGAAATCGCGGGCGAACTGATGAAGACTGCCGCCGCGCGCGCTCTGCGCGTTGCCCCGGCGCTGCTGCCCGAAAAGTCGAGCTACGACCAGTTCGTGGACCGCTTCCCCTGGCAGGAAACCGAGGATCAGGAGCACGCCATCGACGACGTGCTCGGCGATCTGGCCGAAGGCAAGCCGATGGACCGCCTCGTCTGCGGCGATGTCGGCTTCGGCAAGACCGAAGTCGCCCTGCGCGCCGCCTTCGTCGCCGCCATGGCGGGCCAGCAGGTCGCCGTTGTCGCGCCGACCACCCTGCTCGCGCGCCAGCACTATTCGAGCTTTGCCGAGCGCTTCAACGGCTTCCCGCTGGAAGTCGGTCGCCTGTCGCGCCTCGTGCCCGAAAAGGAAGCCAAGGCTACGCGCGAGGGCCTGACCGCCGGCACCATGGACGTCGTCTGCGGCACCCACGCGATCCTCTCGAAAACAGTCAATTTCAAGCGCCTCGGCCTCGTCATCGTCGACGAGGAGCAGCGTTTCGGCGTCAATCACAAGGAGCGCCTGAAGCAGCTGCGCACCGACGTCCACGTGCTGACGCTCACCGCCACGCCGATCCCGCGCACGCTGCAGATGGCGATGTCGGGCCTGCGCGAACTCTCGACCATCCAGACCCCGCCGGTCGACCGCCTTGCCGTGCGTACTTACGTGATGGAGTGGGACGAGATGGTGATGCGCGAGGCCCTACTGCGCGAACACCATCGCGGCGGCCAGAGCTTCATCGTCGTGCCGCGCATCTCCGACATGGCCGAAGTCGAGGAATGGCTGGCCAAGAGTGTGCCCGAAGTGAAGGTCATCTCCGCCCACGGCCAGATGAGCGCGGGCGAAGTGGAAGAGCGCATGAGCGCCTTCTATGAGGGCAAGTACGAGGTCCTGCTCTCGACCACGATCGTCGAGAGCGGCATCGACATTCCGCGCGCCAACACGATCATCATCCACCGCGCCGATCGCTTCGGCCTTGCCCAGCTCTACCAGCTGCGTGGGCGCGTGGGCCGATCGAAGCTGCGCGCCTATGCCTATCTGACGACGCCTGCGGGCCGCGCTCTGTCGGAAGTCGCCGAAAAGCGCCTGAAGGTCTTGAGCGATCTCGATTCGCTGGGTGCGGGCTTCCAGCTTGCCAGCCACGATCTCGACATTCGCGGCGCGGGCAACCTCTTGGGCGACGAACAGTCCGGCCATATCCGCGAGGTGGGCTTCGAACTCTACCAGTCGATGCTGGAAGACGCGATCCTAGAAGCCCGTGCAGGCGGCGTCGGGCTGGAGAAGGACACTTCGGGCCTGTCCCCGCAGATCACGGTGGAAGCGCCGATCATGATCCCGGAGGACTACGTTCCCGATCTGGCCGTGCGCATGGCGCTCTATCGCCGCCTCAACGATGCCGACAGCAAGGACGAGATCGAATCGCTCTCGGCCGAGATGATCGACCGCTTCGGGCCGCTGCCGTCTGCCACGTCGAACCTCGTCCAGCTTATCCAGATCAAGCGGCAGGCGATCGAGGCGCATATCGCCAAGATCGACGTCGGCCCGCGCGGCACGCTGGTCAGCTTCCACAACGACAGCTTCCCCAACCCGGTGGGCCTGATCGCCTATGCCGAGCGGCTTCAGGGCGCGGTCAAGCTGCGGCCGGACAACAAGCTGGTGCTGCAACGCGCCTGGGGCGACCCCAAGTCGCGGCTCAACGGCCTGCTCCAGCTTACGAAGGGTGTCGCGGCAGTAGCGCGAAAAGGCTGATCCCGGATCAAACATGCAACGTCATCCTGAACTTGTTTCAGGATGACGAGTGTCAGGGGGATAGCTTCCCCTCGCTAAATCAACGGCACCCTGATCCGCGCGATCAACCCGCCGCAGGGCGACGTCGCGAAGGACAGCTGCCCGCCGAACCGCATCATCAGCCGGTGCGCCGTGGGAATGCCGAGGCCGAAGCCCGGCGTATCGCGCGTGCGCGCTTCGTCGAGACGGAAGAACGGCGTCAGCACGTCCTCGAAATGGCTCGGCGGAATGCCGGGGCCGGTATCCTCCACGTCGATGAACCAGTCTGCCCCTTCATGGCGCAAGGCAACCTCCGCGCGCCCGCCGAAGCGGATGGCATTCTCGACCAGCGCGCCGGTCGCAAGCGCCAGCGGCTCGGGGAAACTCTCGACCACCGCCTTGCCCGCCCCTGTCAGCCGCGCACGGTCCTCGTAAGGCGCGATTACGCCCGCCACGAGTTCGCCGAGATCGACCTTCTCCGCATCCGAGGACAAGTGCTGGGCGCGCAGATAGCCTTGCAGGGAAGCAAGCAGCCCTTCCATCTCGTCGATACTGGTCTGCATGATCTCCGATATCTCGGGGTCCTCGATCAGGTCGGTGGCGATCTGCTGGCGTGAGAGCGGGGTGCGGAAGTCGTGGCTGATCGCTTCGAACGATCTCGCCTGATCCTCCAACAGCCGCGCGATGCGCTCCTGCATGACGTTCATCGAATGGGCGAGATTGCGCAGGTCTTCCGGCCCGCTCTCGCGAATCTCGACGCGCTGGCCGTGGCCGATGGCGTCGGCGGCCTGGGTAAGGCGGCGCAGTGGATTGGTGAGCAGGCGCAGCAGGATCAGCCCGATAGCGATGCAGGCCAGCGCCGTGCAAAGCATGAGCACGCTGGCCCGCAAGGCGATCGGCCACATCGAGGTGATGTCGCGCGAGCGGAAATTCAGCCATTTGCCATCGGCAAGACGCACCGACCCCACGAGATCGCTCTTGCCGCCGGAGGTATCGGCGGTCGCGAGATGAAGCGGGCGGGAAGCGAGACCCGGTTCCCATTCGATCACCTGCCCGGCGATCCGGCGCAGCGATTCCGAATCGGCCATGCCCCTCACTGCCGGTTCGAGCGAAAATTCCGCCTTGAGATGGCCCGTCGTCATGATCGGCGCAGCAAGATTCGGCTGAAGCGTGTGTATCCGGTCGCTGACGACGATCAGTTCGGCGATTCGCCGCGCGTGATCGGCGCGAATCGTCTGCCGGTCGATGGACTGGTAGAACAGGAGACTGCCGATGAGCTGCGCCACGCAAAGCGCGAGGAAAACGACCGCAGCCAGGACTGCCAGACGCGGAATACTGATTCGGGTCACATTTCCTCTCACGGGATGCCCGATTGTTCTGCGTGATATGCCGGGGCGTCCTGCAAAAGCGCTCTCACCGGATGAGGCGTTCGTCAATGCGCAGTCTGCTTGGGAAACATTTTGACACTTGCGGAGGTGTCCGCAACACTCGCGCCTTGCGCTGAGCGACTTTCCCACTTCCGTTTTCCGGAAGGAAGAAAGTGGCTCCCCGAGTAGGATTCGAACCTACGGCCATTCGATTAACAGTCGAATGCTCTACCGCTGAGCTATCGGGGAGCAGCCTGTCAGTGTTACCACCGCCGGGCAGGAGTGCGCCTATAAAAGGGGTCCTCAGGGTTGGCAAGCACTCTGTCATGAAAATGATGCAAAAACTTTTCCACAGGGCAAAGTCTTCGCGCGGCGTCTTTCCTCAGACCTGGAACTGCTCGGCGAAGATGCGTTCCTCCAGGGTGAAGCCTGGGTCGAACAGCAGGGTCAGTTCCTTCTCGGCATTGGCGACGATGCGCACGGTCTTCACGTCGCGCACTTCCTTCTGGTCGGCCACGGCGGCAACCGGGCGCTTGCCGGGCTCGCGGATGCGGAATTCGACTTCGGCGCTCTCGGGAAGGATCGCCCCCTTCCAGCGGCGCGGGCGGAACGGGCTGAGCGGGGTCAGCGCCAGCATCCGCGATCCGAGCGGCAGGATCGGACCGTTCGCCGAAAGGTTGTAAGCCGTGGAGCCGACAGGAGTAGCCACGAGCACGCCGTCGCCCACCAGTTCCTCCATCCGCACCTTGCCGTTTATCGTCACTTCCAGCTTGGCGGTCTGGCGCGTCTCGCGCAGCAACGAGACTTCGTTGATCGCATAATAGACGAAGCTGCGCCCATCATGGCTGGTCGCATGCATCTGGAGCGGGCGCACCGGCACCGGATGCGCCTCGGCAATCCGCTCGGCGATGGGAACGCCGTCGTGCGGGCCGTTCATCAGGAAGCCCACGGTGCCGAGGTTCATGCCGTAGACCGGCTTTATCATATCCCGGTCGAGCATCTCGTGGAGGATATGCAGCAGGAAGCCGTCCCCGCCGACGACGACGAGCACATCGGCTTCGGCGGGATCGACCCAATCGTGGGCCTTGCGCAGGTCCGCCGCGCCGCACTGCGCCTTGGCGCTGTCGGAGACGATCAGGCCCAGCTTGGGTTCGTCAGTCATTGCAATTCCCGATGCTAGGAGGTGCGAACGCCCGACCGGCGTTCCTCTGGGAACAATTCATGAGATCCCGTCTCATTTTGAAGCCCTTTTCATGCCGCGGACCTTTCGAATTTTGCATCGTTTGGCAAGGCCTTTGGCTATAGCAAAGGCGATGGGCGAACGACGTAAAGGTTTGCCGCGGGAACATGCCCGCGGGCTGGAAGACAGACTGACCGGGATTCCCGGCCTCGACGCCGTGCGCGAACGTATCGCCGGATGGCGCAGCGATGCCGAGAGCGCCCCGCAGCATGCCCACGTCCACGCCATGCTGGTTTCGCTGCGGCGGCTCGACACGATCAACATGGCTTACGGCGCGGAAGCCGGTGACGGCGCGCTGGAGGAAGTGGCCGGACGCATCGCCCATTTCGCGGGCGAGGAACTCGACGGCCCCTGGCTGGTGGCGCGCGCGGGCGGTGGTTCGTTCGTGCTGGTCGCCAACGAGGCGTGCAGCCGCGAACGCTGGCACCTCGTGGCCGACCAGCTGGCCGACTTCATCTCGCGCCCGATCGCCCTGCCCACCGGCGTGCTGCGCCTCTCGCCCCGCATCGCCCTGATTCGCGCGCTCACCGGCGAGAGCGTCGACTCGATGCTCGACCGGCTCGGCCATGCCCTGGTCGATCTGCAGGACCAGTCTGCCACCCGCCTGGGCTGGGCGGACGGCGAGGTCACGGTGCCGGGCCGCTCCGCCGCGCAGCTCGAAGCCGACCTGCTCGGCGCCATCGACCGCGACGAGATCGAGATCCTGTTCCAGCCGCAGTTCAGCCTTACCGACGATTCGCTGACCGGCGCCGAGGCCCTCGCCCGCTGGAACCATCCCGTGCTCGGCCGCATCGGCGCGGGCGCCCTCTTCGCCATTGCCGAGCGCGCCGACCATATCGGCCCGCTCTCCCGCCATATCGCCGCCAAGGCGATGGCGGCGGCGGGGAATTGGCCCGGCGACTTGCGCCTTTCGATCAACGTCACTCCGGCCGATCTCGCCTTCGGTACTTACGTGCGCCAGATGCTCGACCTTGTGCGCGAGAGCGGCTTCCCACCGCGCCGGTTGACGCTGGAGATCACCGAGCAGTCGCTGATCAGCGACATCAGCCAGACCGCGCAGATGATGGCGGAATTCTCCTCGCAGGGCATCCGCATCGCGCTCGACGACTTCGGCGCGGGGTTCTGCAACTTTCGTTATCTCAAGGTCCTGCCGATCCACTATCTGAAGCTGGACCGGACGATGATCGAGGGCGTCGCCACCGACCGCCGCGACGTGGCGGTGCTGCGCGCGATCGTCGCGATGGCGCGAGCGCTCGACCTTCAGGTCATTGCCGAGGGGATCGAGGAAGAAGCCCAGCGCAACGTCGCCGCGCGCGAGGGTTGTGCCTATTATCAGGGCTTCCTGAGGGCGCAGCCGATGTCGGCAGCGATGTTCGCCAAGCTGGCTCGAGTCGGTGGCGAGAAGCCTGCGGGCTGAAGGAAAAACTTCCGCTTCCCTTCTCAAAAAGCAAAACGGGCGCTTGCGGGAGAACCGCAAGCGCCCGTTTTGCTTTGCCATCGGCACCGCGAAAACCGGAACCGATGGCCTATCCGATTCCCCCTTACGCCAGAGCGCCGTGGCAGTGCTTGTACTTCTGCCCCGAACCGCAAGGGCACGGTGCGTTGCGGCTGATCGGCAAGTCCGCATAGGGATTTTCGCCCGAAGCGCCCGCGCCGACGGCAGCCTGCGGGCTGCCCGCCAGCGTGCCGAACAGTTCCGGCATGAAGGCCGAACCGTCGCCATCGTTCGAATTGTCGAGGCCGGTCAGCGGATCGATGTGGCCGGTCAGGAAGTCCGGCAGTTCGGGCAGGCCGACCGGCTCGGGCATACGCAGTTCGCTGACCGAGAGAATGCGCGTCACGTCCTCGCGGATCTGGTCGAGCAGGCGCTCGAACAGGCTGAAGGCCTCGGTCTTGTACTCGTTGATCGGGGTCTTCTGGGCATAGGCGCGCAGGAACACCACCTGACGCAGCGCATCGAGGGTGGAGAGGTGCTCCTTCCAGTAGTGATCGAGGCGGTCGAGCAGGATCGACTTCTCGACCTGGCGCCAGATCGCCGGATCGTCCTGCGCCATCTTCGCGTTCATGTGCTCGGTGGCCATGGCGGCGATGCGTTCCTCGACGAGTTCGGGATCGACGCCGTTCTCCTCGATCCAGTCCTCCAGCGGCACGTCGAGGGCGAGGATGTCCAGCGCCTTGGCCTTGAGGCCATCGATATCCCAGTGCTCGGGGTAGGAACCGGCCGGGCAGGCATCGGCGACGAGCGCATTGACGGTGTCGTTGCGCATGTCGACGACGACTTCGTCGACCGTTTCCGAATCCATGATGTCGGCGCGCTGCTCGTAGATGACCTTGCGCTGGTCGTTCATCACGTCATCGTATTCGACGACCTGCTTGCGCACTTCGTAGTTGCGCGCCTCGACCTTCTTCTGCGCGGTCTCGATGGCCTTCGACAGCCACTTCGAACCGATCGCCTCGCCGTCGGCGAGGTTGCTGTTCATCATCTTGGCGAAGAGCGTGTCCGGGCCGAAGATGCGCAGGAGGTCGTCCTCCAGGCAGAGGTAGAACTTCGACAGGCCGGGGTCGCCCTGACGGCCCGAACGGCCGCGCAGCTGGTTGTCGATGCGGCGGCTTTCGTGGCGCTCGGTGCCGATCACGCAGAGGCCGCCGGCTTCGAGCACGAGGCGCTTCTGCTCGGCGACTTCCGCCTTGATGCGGGCGATCGCCTCGTCACGCTCCGGCCCCTCGGGCAGTTCGCTCAGCTCGTCCTCGACGCGGAACTCGACGTTGCCGCCGAGCTGGATGTCGGTGCCGCGACCGGCCATGTTGGTGGCGATCGTCACCGCGCCCAGCGAACCGGCCTGCGCGACGATGTGCGCTTCCATCTCGTGGAAGCGCGCGTTCAGGACCGAATGCTTGACGCCTTCCTTGTTGAGGAAGTCCGACAGCAGTTCCGACTTCTCGATCGAGACGGTGCCGACCAGCACCGGCTGGCCGATCTCGTGCTTTTCGCGGATCAGCTTGGCGATAGCGCCGAACTTGTCGTGCGTGTTCTTGTAGAACTCGTCTTCCTCGTCGATGCGCTGGATCGGCACGTTCGTGGGGATGGTGACGACGTTCATCTTGTAGATGTCGTAGAACTCCGGCGCCTCGGTGGCGGCGGTGCCGGTCATGCCCGAGAGCTTCGGATACATGCGGAAGTAGTTCTGGAAGGTGATCGAGGCGAGCGTCTGGTTCTCCGGCTCGATCTTGACGCCTTCCTTGGCCTCGACCGCCTGGTGCAACCCGTTCGACCAACGGCGACCGTCCATCATGCGGCCGGTGAACTCGTCGATGATGACGACCTTGCCGTCCTTGACGATGTAGTCGATGTCGCGCTTGAACATGACCACGCCCTTGAGGCTCTGGTCGAGGTGGTGGACCACCTGGGTATTCTCGACGTCGTAGAGGTTCGAACCGACCAGCAGGCCCGCGGCTTCGAGCATGCGCTCGGCCTTTTCGACACCGTCCTCGGTCAGGCTGATGTTCTTGGTCTTCTCGTCCATCTCATAGTCTTCGGGGACGAACTGCTTAACGACCGCATCGACCTGCATGTAGAGTTCGGACTTGTCGTCGGTCGGACCCGAGATGATCAGCGGGGTGCGCGCTTCGTCGATCAGGATCGAGTCGACTTCGTCGACGATCGCGAAGTTGAAGGGGCGCTGCACCATCTGGCTGCGCTCGTGCTTCATATTGTCGCGCAGGTAATCGAAACCGAACTCGTTGTTGGTGCCGTAGGTAATGTCGGCGCCATAGGCCTCGCGGCGTTCCCATTCGTTGAGATTGGGGACGATCACGCCGATGGTGAGGCCGAGGAAGTTGTGCAGCTTGCCCATCTGCTCGGAGTCGCGGCGGGCGAGGTAGTCGTTGACGGTGACGACGTGGACGCCCTTGCCCTCGATGGCGTTGAGGTAGGTGGCGGTGGTCGCCACCAGGGTCTTGCCCTCGCCCGTGCGCATTTCCGCGATCTCGCCGCGGTGGAGCACGATGCCGCCGATCAACTGCACGTCGAAGTGGCGCATGCCAAACACGCGCTTCGAGGCTTCGCGCACGGTGGCGAAGGCTTCCGGCAGGATCTGGTCGAGGGTGCTGCCGTTTGCCAGCAGTTCGCGGAACTTCGGCGTCTGGGCGGCGAGTTCCTCGTCGCTCATGGCTTCGAGCACGGGTTCGAAGGCGGCGATCTGGCCGACGACCTTGTCGAGCGACTTGACGTAGCGTTCGTTGGACGAACCGAAAATGGACTTGGCGATGGCGCCGAACATGGCGGAAATCCCTGTTTTTCGTGAATGCGTATGTCGGAAATGCGCGCCTGCGATACGCGCAGGCACGGGAAATGTTTCGCGAAAGAGCGAATCGCCGGCGCGCTTATTCGCGCGCGCGGTCTATCCCGGTAAGGACTGCGGGAACCGCCAGAGAAACCGGCGCCGCGACCAGCGGCGGCGCCTGCCGCCGGACCGAGCGCAGGCCCGGCTGCGGCAATTGCGCCAGCGCCACCGGCGCGCGCGGTGCCTTGGCGGCGACGGCGGCCTCGGTCAGCACCACCTGCAGGCTGGACACCTGCGATGCACGCGCGTCGGCAGGGCCGATCTGCGCGGCAAGGCCCGTCAGAAGGGCCAGCAGGGTGAGGAGCAGGCGGTTTGCCATCGCGGATCAGATAGGGCGCGGCGGATGAATAGTCCACAACCCATGTAAATCGCCCTTCATCGCGGCGCACAGGCACCACGCGGACGCTTGACCTGCCGCCCCCACGCGCTACCCACCCGCCATGGCCTATCCCACTTCCCCGCTCGCCTCGCCCTTCCCCGCCATGCCGCCGATCGCCGGCGTCACCCCGCACGTGGTGCGCGCCGGGTACAAGGACTGGGGCCGATGCGACCTGACCTATGTGGAGCTGGACGAAGGCACCGCCGTCGCGGGCGTGTTCACGAAGAACCTGTGCTGCTCCAGCGAAGTCGACCTGGGCCGCGACAACGTGAAGCAGGGCCATGCCCGCGCCCTCGTCGTCAATGCGGGCAATTCCAACGCCTTCACCGGCTATCGGGGCCGCGAGGCCGTCGAGCAGATCATGGACCAGGTCGCCGCCCATATCGGCTGCCCGCGCGAGCAAGTCTTCGTCTCCTCGACCGGCGTGATCGGTGTGCCGCTGCCCAAGGACAAGGCCCGCGAAGGCGTGGAGAAGGCGCTCACCGCCGAGCCTTGCTCGTGGGAAGAGGTCGCCAACACCATCGCCACCACCGACACGTTCGCCAAGGGCGCGACGGCCACGGCGATGATCGGCGACACCAAGGTCACGCTCGCTGCCGTCATCAAGGGCTCGGGCATGATCGCGCCGGACATGGCGACGATGCTCGGCTACATTTTCACCGATGCCGCCGTGGAGCCTGCCTTCCTGCAGGAATGCCTCTCCGCCGCCAACTTCCGCACGTTCTCGTGCATCACTGTCGATTCGGACACCTCGACCAGCGACACCGTGCTCGCCTTCGCCACCGGCAAGGCCGGTAACGCGCCGCTTGCCTCGATCGCCTCGCCCGGCGCCCATGCCTTTGCCGCCGCGATCCATGACATCTGCCGCCAGCTCGCCCACCTCGTCGTGCGCGACGGCGAAGGCGCGCAGAAGTTCATCGAAGTGGCCGTCTCCGGCGCCGTCTCCGACGAGAGTGCCCGCAAGGTCGGCATGGCCATCGCCAACTCGCCGCTGGTGAAGACCGCCATCGCGGGTGAGGACGCCAACTGGGGCCGCGTCGTCATGGCCGTGGGCAAGGCGGGCGAACCGGCAGACCGCGACAAGCTCTCGATCGGCTTCGGCGGCACCTGGGCCGCGCGCGAGGGCCTGCCGCTCGCCGACTACGACGAAGCCCCCGTCGCCGCCCACCTCAAGGGGCAGGATGTCCGCATCGAGGTCGACCTCGGCCTCGGCGAAGGCGCCGCCACCGTGTGGACCTGCGACCTGACCCACGGCTACATCTCGATCAACGCCGATTACCGGAGCTGAGCGATGGCCGGTCCGCAGTTCACCATCTGGGGTCGCCTCAACTCCCACAACGTCAAGAAAGTCGCCTGGTTCGCCGAGGAACTGGGGCTGAACTACGTGCGCCACGATATCGGCGGGAAGTTCGGCTATACCGAGGAATACCTCGCCAAGAACCCGAACCGGCTGGTGCCGATGATCGAGGACGGCAAGCTCGTCCTCTGGGAATCGAACGCGATCCTGCGCTACATGGCGGCGGAGTACGGCGGCGAGCGCTGGTTCCAGCGCGACCCCATCGACCGGGCGCTGGCCGACCGCTGGATGGACTGGCAGATCACCTACGCCGACGCCCAGCGCCTGCCCTTCCTCTCGATGGCCCGCACCCCGCGCGAGCAATGGGACATGCCCGCCATCGAACGCGACGTGAAGGCCTGCGCCGCCCACCTCGCCGTGCTGGAACGTTACCTTTCCGAAAAGCCATGGCTCTCCGGCGGGCAGTTCGGCATCGGCGACATTCCCATGGGCGTCTACGCTTACACGTGGTTCAGCCTGCCGTTCGAAAAGCCCGAGTTCCCCGCGGTGGCCGAATGGTATGCCCGCGTCCGTGAGCGCAAGGGCTATGCCCAGCAGGTCATGATCCCGCTCACTTGACCCTCCTTACGCCTGATCCTTCTTAAAAGGCCTTTCGCATGATCACACCTTCGCTCAACGCCGCAGTCGAAACGATCATGCGCGAGGTTTCCCGCGATGTGATCCTGCCGCACTACCAGTCGCTGTCAGCCACGCAGATCATCAGCAAGGCGGTGAACGATGTCGTCACCGTGGCCGACCGCGAGAGCGAGGCGATCCTCACCGAACGCCTCACCGCCCTGCTCCCCGAGGCCGCCGTCGTCGGCGAGGAAGCGACGTTCGCCGACGAGAACGAGCTGCTGAAGCTCAAGGACCACCTCTGCTGGATCGTCGACCCGCTCGACGGCACCAACAACTTCGCCTCGGGCAAGCCTCCCTTCGGCATGCTGATCGCACTGGCCGACAAGGGCGAGACGCTGGGCGGCTGGATTCTCGACTGCCTGACCGGCCGCTTCTGCCGCGCCGCGCTGAACGGCGGCGCCTGGGTAAACGGGGAACGCCTCACCGCCCGCGCCACCGGAGAGCAGCCGCCCGTCGCCGCGATCTCGCTGATCTTCACCGAGGAAGCCCGCCGCGAACGCCTGCGCAGCGAAGTCGCCCCGCATTACCGCATGGTCGACATCCCCCGCTGCGCCGCCGAGCAATACCCCCGCCTGGCCCTCGGTCAGAACGACGTGGCGGTGTTCGAGCGCACCCTGCCCTGGGACCACGCGGCAGGCGCGCTGTTCCTCAACGAAGCGGGCGGCAAGTGCGCCCGCCCCGACGGCAGCGCCTACCGCGTCGACGAAATCGGCCGCAAGGGCCTGATCGGCGCCGCCTCCCCCGCCCTGTTCGAGGACCTCGCCGCGCGCCTCTCGGCGCTGGAGGACTGAGGCTTTCCGCACAAGGTGACACTCAGGTTGACACAGTTGACACGGTCCTGAGCGGAAAAAACCGTCACCTTGCGCCGCCCCGCGACAGGAGGTGATTTCGCTGAAAAGTTTCGAAAGATAGCGCACCCGGCAATGATGACAGACCGGCGCGATGTAGGAAAACGCGCAAGCCCCCGCCTACCGCCCGCTCGCATAACGGCTTGATCTCCCGCATGTCCCGGTGCCAAGTGGGGCCATGCAAGCCCATACCCGCGCCCTGATCGCCGCCGCCGCCTTCGCTTTCGTCACCGGCAGGAAAGTCGCCGGTCTCTACGACCACGCCGCAAAGACCGACCGGCGCATCGCCGCCGAGGCCCGTGGGAATGCCTTGCAGGGCTTCGACGGCGAACGCGGCGTGAAGTTTGGCGGCAATCTCCCCGAAATCCTCGATGCAGGCGATGCCGCCTACGTATCGTTCGAAATCGACGGCACGAGCGTGAAAGGCTACGACCGCGCCTCCGCGACTTTCTACGAGGCCCGCGTCGGCGAAGGCCTCGTGCAGGTCTTCGATCACGGCGAGGCCGCCTGGTTCGCCTACGACGTCCAGGATGCCGAGGCCGCCCAGAGCTATCACCGCAGCGCTGAAACCGGCCTCTAACCCGCCGGTTTCACGTTAGATCCCGCAGATCAGCTGGCTTTTCCCGCGCATCTGCTTGTCTTCCTGCGTCGCCGAAATCGACGAGCTTACCGGGGTATCGTCGGAAACGAGGAAGCTGCCGTCCTTGTCGAAGCGGAAGCCCAGCTTGCGGAACACGGCCTCCACGCGGGCGGGAGAATCGACGAAGGCCACGCCGTGCCATTCGTAGCCGCTCACCACGTAGCTCACCTTGAGCCCCCGGAACGTCTTGTTGACGGGATAGATATATTCCTCGGCGGACTCGTCATCCGTCGTCGGCCAGAGCTTCGAGGCTTTCTCGAAGTAGGGGGCCAGTTCCGCCCCGAATTCGCAGCTGCTCGGCTCGAATTCGATCAGCCCGTTCGCCGCCGCCCACTTGGCGGATGACGGCTGGGTCGGGCAGGCGTCCTTGGCCGCATAGCCGACGCCGCCGCCCGGCAGCGCCAGTTCAACGGCGCCTTTCGCGGTAATGCCGACGATCCGCACCGGCGACCCTGCCGGGACTTCCCCCTTCGCCTTCGAACCCACCGCTTCGGCTTCGCGGATCGAACAGGGCGCGGTGGTCACGCGGTCGCTGCCGTCGATCTCGGCGAGGCGCGGCGGCGCGGCGGATGACAGATTGACGAGGTTCACATAGGCCCCGCCCTCGTCGAGCTTCAGCCAGCGACCGCCCTGTGTGCCGTCGACGAGCACCCCGCGCACCGCCTGCCCGCGCTCGATCCGGCCAACGACCTGCGATCCGTCCTCGCTCGGCGCATCGCGCAGATCGCTCTCCACCGCGACATGATAGTCGAGCGATTTCGGCGCGTCCGCCGCCGCCGTTTCATCGGCAACCGGCGCTTCGGTGGCGATGGACGGGCCGGTGGTTTCCCGCCCCAACCAGAGCCCGCCAACGATAGCCAGCGCCAATACCCCGACACCCGCGATCAGCGGCACCTTGTTGCGCTTCACAAACGAAGCGCGCGGCACCGCCGGATCGTGCACCGGAGGCCCGGGCGGGCTCTCCTGCGGAACCTCGGCCGTCACGGCCTCACCACAATCCTGACAGAAACGCGCGCCCTCCCCGAGAGCCGCTCCACAATGCTGGCAATAATTACGCATGCCGCCGAGATAATTCGAAACAAATCCCGCCCGCAAGTGACTGTTTCTGTTATCCCGTTACTGCAAACGAAAACCCCTCCCGCCTCGCGGCGGAAGGGGTTTTTCATTTCCAGCCAGAAAACCGGAAGCGAGGCGTCAGAGTTCGCCTTCGATCCAGCCCTTCAGCGCGCTCTTGGGCGCGGCGCCGAGCTTCTGGGCGACCGGCTTGCCGTCCTTGAACAGCACCATCAGCGGGATCGACTTCACGCCGATCTCGGCGGGAATGCCGGTGTTGGCCATGATGTCCATCTTGGCGATGGTGACCTGGTCGGACAGCTCTTCGCTGATCTCTTCCAGAGCCGGGCCGATCATCTTGCAGGGGCCGCACCAGTCGGCCCAGAAATCGACGAGCACCGGCTTGTCGGACTTCAGAACGTCCGCTTCGAAGCTGGCGTCGGTAACAGCGATAGTCGCCATGAATTGAAACTCCTCGGGTATCTCGGTTGAACGCAATCTAGGGACGAATTGCCCGGAGGCAACGCCTGCCCGGGCATAGGTTTACTGGGCCGGGGAAAAGTCCGGCTTGTGTGCGGCCAGAACTTCGGCGGGAACCTCGATAAGACGCGGCACCGTGGTGTAGAGCAGCGCCACTTCCACGGCGCGGCCCGGAAAGGCCACTTCCAGCGCGGCGGCATAGGCGCCCATCTGGCGCAGCACGCCGCGCGGCACCTGCTCCAGACGCTCGGGAGGACGGCGCGCGGTCTTGTAGTCGACCAGGCGCACGCGCTCCGGCTCCACCACCAGACGGTCGATCGTGCCCGCCACCACCTGCCCGCCGACGACCGCCGCCACCGGCACTTCGGCCAGGCTGTCCGGACCGAACAGTTCCGCCCATTCCGGATTGCCGAGCACCGCCATCGCGCTTGCCAGCATGGCCTCGCGCGCGTCCTCCGGCAGGTCGGCGGCATTGCGGGCGAGCCACTGCCAGCCCGCTTCCTCGCGGAGGTCCGCCGCGACTTGCGGCAGGCGTTCGAGCAGCTTGTGGACGAGCGTGCCGCGCCGCAGGGCATCGCGCCCGGCGCCCGGCGGGAACGGCGGATCGGGGGCATCGTCCTCGCCCAGCGCCGAGGGCGCGAGCGGGCGCGGCGGGCGCGGTTCGGCAGGCGGCGCGCGCTCCAGCCAGCGCGGCAGCGGCTCGCGGAAGGGCAGTTCGACCGAGCGCACTTCGGCAGGCAGCGGCGCGGGCACCGGGCCGTTCTCGCAGCGCGTGCCCCAGATCGCGTCCTCGATGTCGGCCTCTTCCGGGAACAGCGCGCGCAGACTGGCGTACCAGCTCTTTTCCGCCGGGCCGTCCTTGTCCCGCCGCCCGAGCGCGCCGCCGACGAACAGCGCTTCCTCGGCGCGGGTCATGGCAACGTAGAGCAGGCGCCAGTGCTCCTGCTCGTCGCCCTCGCGATTGGCGGCGATCTGCGCGGCGATGCGGCCGACCTTCTCGTCCTTCGACAGCGGCGGCAGCGGCACCTTGCGGCGTTCCTCGCGCGGGTCGGCGAGATCGAAGCCGCGGTCGCGCGCGGCTTCCGGATTGCCGGTGGCGTCGGCGAGGATGACGATCGGCGCCTGAAGCCCCTTCGAGCCGTGGACCGTCATCACCCGGACGAGGCCCGATGCGGCATCCGCCTCGCGCTTCAGCTCGCCGTCGCCCGCGTCGAACCAGGCGAGGAAGCCCGCAAGGCTCGGCGTATCGGTGGCGACATAGGCCTGCGCGGCGTTGACCAATTCGTCGATCGGATCGTTCGCCTCGCTGCCGAGCCGCGCCACCAGCTTGCGCCGACCCTGCCACGGGCCGACCAGCAGCCAGTGCAGCATGTCCTGCGGCGGCGCGAAGTCCGCGCGCCTGAGCAGCTCGATCAGTTGCTCCAGCGCCGCGCCGATCTCCGGGCCGGACTGGGTGCGCAGATGCTCCCAGAGGCGGCGGTTCCTGTCGCGGTAGCCGAAGCGCAGCAATTGCTCCTGGCTCCAGCCCACCAGCGGCGAGACCAGCAGCGCGGCAAGGTTGAGATCGTCGAGCGGCTGCACCGCAAAGCGCAGCGCCGCGATCAGGTCCTTCACCGCCAGCGGCGCGCCGAGGCGCAGGCGGTCGACGCCCGCCACCGGCACGCCCGCCGCATGAAGCCGCGCGACGATCAGCCCGGCGAGTTCCTTGCGCTGGCGCACCAGCACCATGATGTCACCCGCGCCCGCCCGGCGCTGCCTGCCCTTGCTGAGCGTGAAACCCGGCCCCGAGGGATCGAGCCATTCGCGCACCTGCTGCGCAATACGCTCGGCCATCTGGCGGTCGGGGCGGGAGAGCCAGTTGGGCTGCTGGCCGTCATTGTCGTCGCCGTCTTCGAGCGGCTCGTCGTCGTCCTCGCCGATCTGGTCGGAGACCGGCTTCCACAAGGCGACATAGCCGGGGCGTTCCTGCCCGACATGGCGCTCGGCAGGCCGGTCGAGGCCGAAGCGGGCATGGCCGATCCCGGCGATGGCCTCGTCCACGAAATCGAGCACCGGCTGCGCGGTGCGGAAGCTGCGGTCCAGCCCGAGTTCGACCAGCGGCCGCGCGGCCAGTTCGCTGCGCAGCATTTCGGCGTTTTCGGCGGCGTCCTGCATCCGGGCGCGCACGCGGTCGGCGGCGCGGCGGAAGTTCTCCGGGCTGGTGCCCTGGAAGCGGAAGATCGCCTGCTTGTAGTCGCCCACCACGAAGAGCGTGCGCATCAACTCACTGCGCTGGCCTTCGCCCGACCAGAACTCCTCGGCCATGGCGAAGACGATATCCCACTGCGCGGCATTGGTGTCCTGCGCCTCGTCGACGAGGATGTGATCGAAGCGGCGGTCGAGCTTGTAGCGGATCCAGTCGGCGGAGGCCTGCCCGCGCAGCAGGTCGGCGGCGCGGCGGATCTGGTCGTCGAAGTCGATCAGCCCCTCTCGCTGCTTCGCCTCGTCCCAGGCGAGCGCGAAAGCGCGGCCGAGACGCAAGGCGGGCACCAGCCTCTCCGCCAGCCCCAGCAGCGCCTTGGTCTCGCGGATGCGGGCAAGGCTCTCGCCGACGCGCAGGGCATAGCCTTCGTAGTCGGGATCGCGCTTGGAGAGGTGGTTGAGGCTGCGGACGCTGTCGTCCTTGGTGAAGAGCGCGGCGTGGAGATCGTCGATCCCCTCGGCGCGCTTCGCCGCACTCCAGGTCAGCCATGGCACGAGGACGTCGGTGGCCTTGTGCGCGGTGGCGGTGTTCCATTCGGCCAGCACTTCGCAGCATTTGCGCAGCGAGCGCACGTCGAAGGCATCATCGCCGCACATGTCCGCGAGCAGGCTCTCGTCCGCCTCGGCGGGGAGGCCGAGCAGGCGCAGCACATGGCTGCGGATATCGCCCGCCTGCCACGAACCGGGTCCGAACCAGGCCTCACGCGCACCGGCGCAGCGCAGCAGGAAATCGACCACCGAATCCGGCCCGTGCCGCAAGGAAAGCTGGGCGATGGCGCCGAGCAGTTGCGGCCCATCGAAAGCATCGGTCTCGGCGGCGACCAGCAGGTCCGCGAGCACCTGCCGCGCCAGCAACGCGCGTTCGCGGTCCTCCATCGGCCGGGTGCCGGGCACGAGCTGCGCTTCCAGCGGAAACGTCGCCAGCAGCCACTGCGAGAAGGCGTGGATCGTGTCGATCCTGAGGCCTCCGCCCGGACTGTCGAGCACGGCGGCGAACAGCGTGCGGGCGCGGTCCATCGTCGCCGGATCGGTCGGCGCGCCGATGGCGTCGAGGCGCAGGAACAGCTGCGTCTCTTCCAGACGCACCCATTCGGCCAGCGTGCCGTTGATGCGCGCGGCCATTTCCGTCGCGCCGGCCTTGGTGAAAGTAAGGCACAATACCTGCGAAGGCTCGACGCCCTCCTGCAACAGCAGGCGCAGCACGCGCGAGGAGAGCACCTGCGTCTTGCCGGTCCCCGCCGAGGCCGAGAGCCACACGGTGTCGCGCGGGTTCACCGCCAGCATCTGGTTGCCGTGCAGCGGATGGACAGCTGCGGGACCGCTCATGCTGCGTCCTCCCCGCCCGCACGCTCTCTAGTGCCGAGCGAGGTGATCCATTCGTCGAGGCGCATCAGCTGGTCGTAGTCGGCATAAGAACCGAGTTCGGGATTGAGCCGCGCGGTGAACGGCTCGCTGCCGAGAATCCAGCGGTCGAGCGCGTCGTTCAGATAGCGCTCGGTTTCGGGCAGGAAGTCTTCCGGCTCGACCCCGGAGCGGCGCCTTCCCTCCTTGAGTGGCGTGGTGTCATAACCAAAACCGTTCTTGTCCTTGGCCATCGACCAGTATTCGAACCTGCTGGCCTCGCCCGCGATCTCGCGGTCCTGCATGTCCTTGAAACCGCCCGCTTGCGCGATCAGCGCGATCAGGCCGAGTTGCAGCGCAAAACCTTCCTCCACCCGGCGCGGGGTCGGCGGCGAGCCGGTCTTGTAATCGACCACCGCCAGCGAACCGTCGGACAGCCGGTCGATGCGGTCGGCGCGGCCATGGATGCGGATGTCGCGGTAGCGCATGTCGCCCCAGGCCTCGCTGGCGACGACCTTGCGGCCCGCCGTCTTGTGCGCCAGCACGAGCTCGCGGAACGTATCGAGCGCGGCGGAAAGACGCGGCCACCACAGCGCGCGCATCAACGGGTGGGCGTTCTTATCGGTCAGCACGGCCTGCGCGATGGCATGGAGGCCGTCCACCGGCTCGCCCGCCTTGTGCCAGTCCTCCAGAATCTTGTGCGCGACTTCGCCCTTCCACGTAGCGCTCGGCTCGGCATCGAGCGCATCGAGCTTGCGCAGGCGCAGCACGGCATTGGCGTAGAATTCGTAAGGATCGCCGCGCAGGCGGTCCAGCCCGGTCACGGCCAGATCGACGCGGCGCTGCTCCGCCGAGGGCATGGGCTGCGGGCGCGGATGGCCCGCGACCGGCGGAGCATCGTCGAGCAGGCGCGCCAGACGCAGCGCCTCGCTCTCGATATGGCGCTTCACTTCGTCGCCCAGCAGCGCCTTGATGCGCAGCACGAAGCGCGAAGGGATCACCGGACCGCCCGCATCGCGCAAGGCCCAGCTCAGCACGACTTCCGGCGCGCCGAGCGCAGCGGCAAGGTCATGCGCAGCAAGGCCGATGCGGAAGTCCGCCCCCGGCACCCCGAGCGCGCGCAGCACGGCAGGCGGCAGCAGCGCGTCCTGCGAAGGCGAGGCAGGCCAGACGCCTTCTACGAGACCGCCGCAGATCACGAGATCGGCACGGCTCATCCGCGCTTCGAGCAGGCCGTAGATTGAGACGCGCGGATGGCCGCCCCAGGGCGGGCGCACGGAGACGCGGTCCATCGCATCGCGCAGCATCGCGTGAAGCTCGCGCGGATCGAACAGCGTGCCCGCCGAGCCTGCCGCCGCGCGCAGTTCCTCGACCATCATGCTGAGGCTGCGACCGTCGGCCTGCGCCCAGATCGCCTCACCGCAGAGCGCTTCAGCAGCATCGACCAGAGTGCCGAGCATCGCTTCCAGCGGCTGGCCTTCCTGAAGCGCGAAGAGCGGTGCCAGCACGGCCTCCACTTCGCCCCACCACTCGCCCAGCTTGGCCTGCTGCGCGAGATCGGCGAGCGCCGCCAGCCCCGCACCGGGACGCGGCCCGCGCAAGGCGAGGTCGAGCTTGCGCGCCGATTCCAACCAGCCGGCCCGCCCCTCTCCGCCGCCTGCCAGCGGGTGGACCAGCAGCGCGATCAGCGGCACTGGCGCGGCCTGCTCGGCCAGCACTTCCGCCAGCAACAATAGGAGCCGCCCCGCCGCCGTCTGCGCCAGCGGGCGGCCCGCGGTATCGTCCGCCTCGATCCCCCAGCGCGTCAGATGCGCGACCACGCGGCCCGCCAGACCGCGATCCGGGGTGATGAGCGCGACGCGGCGCTCGGGCACTTCCAGCGCCTCGCGGATCAGCACGGCAATGGCCTGCGCTTCCTGCTCAGGGTGGGTGCTTTCCATCAGCCGCACGCCGGAAAGGCGGCGCTTTTCGGCAGGCAGGCCGACCCATGCCGCCGAGGCGCGCGGCGGCAGGAACAGGTTGGAGATCACCGTGCTGCGCTCGGCGGGCGAGGCGCCGTAGCCGGAGCGATGCCAGGGCGAGACTTCCTCGCGGGCGATGCCCATGCGGTTCAGCAGCAGCTTGAGATGGTATTGCGGGTGCGTCACCGCGTCGCCCCGGCCGAACGGCGGCTCTTCCGGATTCTCGGGCTTTCCGGCAATGCCGAGTTCGTCCCAGACTTCGCCCGGCAGCGCCAGATCGAAGTCCGGCAGGACCACTGAGCCGCCCGGCAATTCGCTGACCACGCGCAGCAATTTCGCCAGCGCGGGCGAGGCGCTGGTCACGCCCGCCGCGACCACGGGATAGTGCGGCGGCACCGCGCGCCATTCCTCGGCGGCATGTTCGAACAGGCGGTTGCGGCGCTCCGGCGCGTCGATCTCGCCGCGCTCGGTGAGTTCCGCGATCCAGTATTGCTGCACCTTGAGGAAGGTGCGGGTATTGTCGGTCCAGTGCCCGGCAAGGTCGCCGACGATGCCGATCACCCGCTCGCTCATCAGGTCGAGCGGGGCAATGCCTTCGACCAGCAGGCGGTCCATCGTGCGGCCCAGTTCCCAGGCGCGGCGCAGCAGGGCTGCGCCCTTCCCGGCCTCGGCGCCTTCGACTTCGCGCAAGTAATGGGCGAGCCGCAGCCAGCGCCGGGTCGCATCGGCGGCGGGCGGAATGTCGGCGGCGCCGAGCGGATCGAGCAGCGGCCCGAGCGTCTCGTCAAGATCGAGATCGCCGACTACCGCCATGCGTGGCAGCAGCATGCCGGGCCGGTCGGTCGTGCCCGAATGGCGCACGAAAGCCTCGGTGACGGTGCGGACGGCACGGCGGCTCGGCAGCAGCAGGGTCAGCCGGGCGAGGCCGAGTTCGCCCTCCGAATAACGCGGCACCAGCCCCGCCACGAGGGCGTCGGCGAAACCACGGTGCGCAGCAATCGAGTAAACCTTCGGCCCGCCTTTTTCAGGCACGGGTCAGCCATTCCTCGGTGGGTCTGATAGCGGTCGGTTCGCCGACTTCGAACCACAGGCCGGTATGGGTAATGCCGAAGAGACGGCCTTCTTCGATGGCGCGGTTCCACAGCAGGTTGGTGGAAAACGGCCCTTCCGGCGCATCACGCAGCAGGCGCTTCGAAACGATCTGGATGCCCGAATAGATGAACGGGGCAACCCGGCCCTGCTTGCGGCGCGAGACGTGGCCCACGGCATCGAGGTGGAAGTCCCCCTCGCCGCGATAGTTCATCGCGCTCGGGTGCGAGACCACCAGCAGCAGCGCGTCCATCCGCTCCTCGTCCCAGGCGCGCGAGAGTTCGTGGAACACGTCCTCCGGCCCGTCGAGCCAGATATTGTCGCTGTTGAGGCAGAAGAAAGTCTCGGGCAGCAGCGGCGCGGCCTTGACCATGCCGCCGCCGGTTTCGAGCAGCTGCGCGCGCTCGTCCGAAACGGTGACTTGCGGCCCCTTGCGGCGCGCCTTGAAGTGCCCTTCCAGCGCATCGGCCAGATAGTGGACATTGACCACCGCCTTCGCAATCCCCGCCGCGTCAAGCTTGTCGAGCGCATGGTCGATCAGCGACTTGCCCGCCACCCGCACCAGCGGCTTGGGCTGGGTCGCGGTGAGCGGGCGCATCCGCTTGCCGAGACCGGCGGAGAGCACCATGGCGGTGTCGCTGGCCAGCTTCACTCCGCTCATACCGCATAGCTCCCGCCGTTGGCGTCGCGCAGATGGGCGGGGATGTTTGCGTCGAACCAGCGCGCCACCGGCTCCAGCGCCGGATGGGCAAGGTCGCGCTCCAGCATGACCCAGACGCGGGGGATCAGGTCGAGGTAGCGCGGCTTGCCGTCACGCCGCCAGAGGCGCACGAAAATCCCGATGATCTTGGTGTTCCGCTGCGCGCCGAGGCGGGCATAGTCGGCCAGGAACGTCTCGGGATCGACGCCGGTGATCTGGAGGTAGTGGTCGAACATCTCCGCCTCCAGTTCGGGCGAGACGTCGCGGCGGGCATCCTGGAGCAGCGAGACCAGATCGTAGGCCGGGTGGCCGATCAGCGCGTCCTGGAAGTCGAGCAGGCCCTGCTTTTCCAGCGCGCCGAGCAGCATGATGTTCTCGGCATGATAGTCGCGCAGCACGGTCACGCCGGGGCGCTGGCGCGGGAGCATGCCGCTGAGCACGGTTTCCCAGGCGGCGACGAAACCGGCGGTGTCCACCCGCAGGTTCTGCGCGGCGCAGTACCAGTCGACGAAGAGGCGGACCTCGCGCTGGTATTCGCTCATCGAGTAGTCGAGGAAAGGCCCCGGCGGCAGTTCGCGCAGCTGCGCCAGAACGTCGACCGCGCCCTTGTAGACCGCCGATTCGTCGTCGGGCCACTGGTCGAGATAGTCGCGCATGCGGGCATGGCCGAAGTCCTCGATGAGCACGAGACCGCGATCCGCCCAGTCCGACAGGATCCGCGGCGCCCGCAGCCCGTTGGCATCGAGCCAGCGCGCGGCGCGCAGGAACGGCGTCGGATCCTCATTGGGCGGCGGCGCGTCCATCAGCATCGCCGTTTCGCCATCCGCGCGGGTCACGCGGAAGTAGCGGCGGAACGAGGCGTCGCCTGCAAGCGGTTCGACATGGGCACCCGCCCAGCCGGCCTGGGCAAGGAAGGGTTCGAGATCGGCGGGAAGATTCGTGCTCATTTCGGTTCCCGCCCTAGAGCATTTTCAAGTCAGGTGGAAACACCTGACGACCGGGAAAATGCGACCAACAAACAACAGGGATCGCCGTTCTGATGAAATCAGAACGAAACGCGATCCCGCCAATCGGTGCCCGGCTCGACAATGGCGATCCGCCCCTCATCCGCAACTTCCAGCGTAATTGAAAGGCAGCCCGGCTCATGCGCGAAGCCTCCGGCATGGTCGGGCCACTCGGCAAGCAGCGCGGCACCATAGCGATAGTCGTCGAGACCGATCTCGTCGGCCTCCGAGGGGTCCTTGAGGCGGTAGAAGTCGGCATGGACCAGCGGCAGGCGCACGCCGGGCGCGCCGGAAAGCGGCGGATCGTAGACCTCGATGATCGCGAAGCTGGGCGACGGTACTTCGCCCTCGTGCCCCAGCCCGGCGATGATCGCGCGGGCGAGCGTGGTCTTGCCCGCGCCGAGGCCGCCGGTCAGGGCCACCACGTCGTCGGGGCGCAATCGGTCGGCGATGGCGCGGCCGAAGCGCTCCATCGCGGCGAGATCGGGCAATGCAATCTTCACGGAAGCTCCACCAGAGCGCTGGTGCCCTTGCCGGGCTCGGAAACGAGGCGCAGCGCGCCGCCATGGGCCTCGACCAGCTGGCGTGCGAGCGGCAGGCCGAGACCCTGGCTGCGCTCCACCGACTTGCCGTCGGCGCTGGCCTTCATGCCGTCGAGCGCGAGGGCGACGCTGCGGCTGTCCATGCCCGCGCCCTGATCCTGCACGAGAATCTGGAGCCATTCCCCCTCGCCCGACGTGCGGCGACCAAGCTGCACGAGGATGTGCTCACCCCGCGGCGAGGCGGTGATGGCATTGTCGACGAGATGGCCGAGCGCGCGCGCCAACCGCTTGCGGTCGCCGGAGATCGGGCGCAGCAGCCCGCTGGCCTGAAGATCGAGCACCAAGCCCGCCTTCTGGAGCCGCGCCGCGCGTTCCTCGACCACCGAGCGCACGAAGGGCATCGGGTCGATTTCTTCCTTCTTGAGCGGCAGCAGCCCCGCCTCGCTCTGCGAGAGGTCCAGCAGGCTGTCGATATGATCGCCGAGCTGCTCCACCGAGGTCAGGATCGCGCCGACATAGTCGTGCCCGCTCTCGGAAAGGTCGCCGCCGACGCCCGCTTCCAGCAGTTCCGCAAAGCCGCCGATCGAGGTCAGCGGCGTGCGCAGCTCATAGCTCATCTTGGCCAGGAAGCGCGTCTTGATCGTGTCCGCCTCGATCAGCGCGGCATTGCTCTCGCGCAGCGCCGCCTCGGCCTTCTGCGAATCAGTGATGTCGAGCACCGCCAGCAGCCCGTTGCCGTCCGGCAGCGGCACGCCCGCGAACTCCAGCATGCGGCCATCGGCCAGCGCGATGCGCCCACCCTTCTGCGCGCGGTCGAGCGTGGCCGTGCGCACGACGCCGCCGACCATGTCCGCCTCGACCGGGCGCTTGAGGCGCGGCGCGATCTTCTTGAGCAGGTCCTGCATGTGCGGATGGGTGTCGAGGAAATCGCTGTCCAGCCCCCAGTCGGCGGCGAAACGGCGGTTCCAGATCTGCAAACGACCGTCCGGCGCGAAGACCGCAATCGATTCGAACAGGCTGTCGAACGTCGCCGTCCGCGTGCGCAGCAGGGTGTCGCGCACGGCGGAAAGGCGCAATTGCTCGGTGCGGTCCTCGGCGATCAGCATTAACCCGCCGTCCGGCACCGGCTGGGCGACGATGCGCAAGTGCGTGCCGTCCGCCAGGGTCCAGGCTTCCTCGCTCGTCTCGCCGCTGGCGAACCAGGCGGCCTTCTCGCGCCGCCAGGCCGGGAAGTCGCGCGCCTCGGGCACGCGCCCGGCATCGCGCGCGGCATCGAGCAGGCGCTCGAAGGCGGGCAGGTCCTGCATGGCGGCGGCCGAGAGCTTGAACAGGCGCTGGAACGGCTGATTGGCGAAAGTCAGGCGCTTCTTCGCATCGAACTGGGCGACGCCCGCCGAAAGCTGATCGAGCAGCCCGCGCTGCGCCTCGCGGAACGCGCGAAACGAGCGCGACATTTCCTCAAGGTCCTCGATATCGACGGCATAGCCCGCCACCCCGTCCTCGCCGAGCGGCAAGTCGCTGACGCGCATCGCGCGGCGCTGGCCGTCGATCGTGGTGGAGACGATGCGCTGTATCGGCGCCCCCTTGTCGGCGGCGGCGCGCGCCACTTGCGCAGGCGTGAGACCGTCCGCGCTCTCGATCAGCTCGGTGCCGCTGGCGACCACCGCCTGTGCGCTGTCCCCGCCGACGGCGGCGACATAGGCCGAGTTCACCAGTTGCAGTTCGCCGTCCGGGCGGCGGAACCACATGGGCATCGGCGCCGCCTCGATCAGCGAGACAAGCGCGGTGAAATCCCCCCTCGCCCGCGAGGCTTCGTCGCGCAGGCGGGTGAGTTCGGTCTCGCTGTCGGAAAAGTCGAAGACCCAGACCAGCGCGGCACCGCCGGGCGAGATCTGCGGATCGGCCAGATGGCCGCGCAGCGCCAGCGAGCGGGTCGAGCCGCGCGGCGTCAGCACCATGCGGAACGGCGCGGCGGTCTTCTGGGTGCGGCGCACCGCCTCGGTCAGTTCTTCCAGCTTTGCGGTGGGCAGACCGCGCTCGCCGCCATCGAGTTCGGAGAGGAACTGCGGCACCCCGTCCAGCCCCAGCCACTGCGCGAGGCGCGGGCTGGCCTCGATTCGCCCGTCCGAGCGAACGAGCAGCGGCAGCGCGGGCGATTCCTCGACCATGCGGCCCAGCCTGCGCGCCGAGCGAAGCTGGCCTTCCGCGCGCTTCTGGCGGCTGCGCGCGGTAAGCACGGCCCAGGCCGCCGCCAGCATCCAGGCGGCGAGCAGCAGGCCGATCAGGAGGGGTACGAGGCGATCCTGGTCCATTCATCCACGGCTATGCTTGCCCCGGCCCACAAAGACAATGGGGAGAGCGCCACGATTGCGGCACTCTCCCCATCGTTAGCCGATTAAGGCCTTACCGATCAGTAGCGGTAGTGGTCCGGCTTGAACGGACCGGCTTCCGGCACGCCGATGTAGTCGGCCTGCTTCTTCGAGAGCTTGGTGAGCTTCACGCCCAGCTTTTCGAGGTGCAGCGCGGCGACCTTTTCGTCGAGGTGCTTGGGCAGCACGTAGACGCGGTTCTCGTACTCATCGTTCTTGGCGAAGAGTTCGATCTGCGCGAGCGTCTGGTTGGTGAAGCTCGACGACATCACGAAGCTCGGGTGGCCGGTGGCGCAGCCGAGGTTCACCAGACGGCCCTTGGCGAGGATGATGATCTGCTTGCCGTCCGGGAAGGTCACGAGGTCGGTGCCCGGCTTCACTTCCTTCCAGTCGTAGTTGTCGAGCGCCGAAATCTGGATTTCGGAGTCGAAGTGACCGATGTTGCAGACGATCGCCTTGTCCTTCATCGCGGCCATGTGCTCGCCGGTGATGACGGAGTCGTTGCCGGTCGCGGTGACGAAGATGTCGCAGCGGGTCACGGCTTCTTCCATGGTGACGACTTCATAGCCTTCCATGGCGGCCTGCAGGGCGCAGATCGGGTCGATTTCCGTCACCATCACGCGGGCGCCGCCGTTGCGCAACGAAGCGGCCGAACCCTTGCCGACGTCGCCGAAGCCGGCGACGCAGGCGACCTTGCCGGCCAGCATCACGTCGGTGGCGCGGCGGATCGCGTCGACCAGCGATTCCTTGCAGCCGTAGAGGTTGTCGAACTTCGACTTGGTGACCGAATCGTTCACGTTGATCGCCGGGAACGGCAGCTTGCCGTCCTTGGCGAGGTGGTAGAGACGGTGCACGCCGGTGGTGGTCTCTTCCGAAACGCCCTTGATCGCATTGACCGAGCGCGAGAGGTAGCCCGGCTTGGCCTTGAGGAAGGCGTTCAGCGCGCGGACGAACTCGATTTCCTCGGCGTTCGAGGGCTCGAACAGCGGCTCACCGGCTTCGACGCGGGCGCCCCAGAGCGCGAACATGGTGGCATCGCCGCCGTCGTCGAGGATCAGATTGGCGGTGAGGTCGGGGTTTTCTTCGGTCGACCAGTCGAAGATCTTGCCGACGTAGTCCCAGTAGTCGGCCAGCGATTCACCCTTGATCGCGTAGACCGGGATACCGGCGGCGGCGATGGCGGCAGCGGCATGGTCCTGGGTCGAGAAGATGTTGCAGGTGGCCCAGCGCACTTCGGCGCCGAGAGCGACCAGCGTCTCGATCAGCACGGCGGTCTGGATCGTCATGTGCAGCGAGCCGGTGATGCGTGCGCCCTTGAGCGGCTGCGACGCGCCGAATTCCTCGCGCAGCGCCATCAGGCCCGGCATTTCGGTTTCGGCGATGGCGATCTCGGTACGGCCGAAATCGGCGAGCGAGATATCGGTAATGGCGTAGTCGTGGGCGATCTGGGCAGTGGCCACGGGAAGCTCCTGGTACGTTGGATGGTACATGGGGACACCGCGCCTAGGCTCGGCGCCCCCCAATGCATCGTCCCTACCCCGTCAGCTTTCGCGACGCAAATATAAAGATATCTTTATATGCTTCGCGAAAGTTGCGGCGGAGCACGCAAATTCACCTCAAATCGAAGCGATCGGCGTTCATCACCTTGCACCAGGCGGTCACGAAGTCCCTGAGGAATCGCGGCCCGGCGTCCGACTCCGCATAGACCTCGCTGAGCGCGCGGAGCTGCGAGTTGGAGCCGAACACGAGGTCAGTCCGCGTCGCCGTCCATCTGGGCTGGTTGCTGGCGCGGTCGGTGCCGGTGAAGGTCTCGTCCGCCTCGTCGTCCACCTGCTTCCACGCCGTGCCCATGTCGAGCAGGTTGACGAAGAAGTCGTTGGTGAGCTGCCCCGGCCGGTCGGTGAAGACACCATCCGGCCTGCCGCCGTGATTGGCACCGAGCACCCGTAGCCCGCCGACTAGCGCCGTCATTTCCGCCGCGCCGAGACCGAGCAATTGCGCGCGGTCGATCAGCAGTTCCTCGGTCGGCACCGAGAACGGCACCTGGAGGTAATTGCGGAAACCGTCCACCCGCGGTTCGAGCACTGCGAAGCCGTCCACATCGGTCTGCTCCTGCGAGGCATCGGTGCGACCGGGCACGAACGCGACGTCGAGCGGAGTTCCCGCATCCGCCGCCGCCTTCTCGATCCCCACGCCGCCGCCAAGCACGACGAGATCGGCGATCGAGACCTTGCGTCCCGAAGCGCCGCCGTCGAACCCGGCCTTGATCCTCTCATAGGTGCCGAGGACTTTCGCCAGCTTCTCCGGCTCGTTCACCTCCCAGTCCTTCTGCGGGGCGAGACGGATGCGCCCGCCGTTGGCGCCGCCGCGATGGTCCGAACCGCGATAAGTCGAGGCCGAGGCCCAGGCGGTAGAGACCAGTTCCGCGACCGTGAGGCCCGAGGCGAGAATCTCCCGCTTGAGCGCGGCCACGTCCTCGCCGGTAATGACGGGGCCGTCCGCCGCCGGGATCGGGTCCTGCCAGAGCAGGTCCTCCGCCGGAACTTCCGGCCCGAGGTAACGCGCCTTGGGTCCCATGTCGCGGTGGCAGAGCTTGAACCAGGCCCGCGCGAAAGCATCGCCGAAATAGGCGGGATCGGCGCGGAATTTCTCCAGGATCTGGCGATACTCAGGATCGACCTTGAAGGCCATGTCGGCGGTGGTCATCATCGTCGGCAGGCGCCGTTCGGGGCTATGCGCGCCGGGCGCGAGGTCTTCCGGCTTCTGGTTCACCGGCTGCCACTGCTGCGCGCCTGCGGGACTGCGGACCAGTTCGTATTCGTAGTCGAGCAGCATGTGCAGGTAGCTCATGTCCCACTTCGTCGGCGTCGGCGTCCAGGCGCCTTCGAGGCCCGAAGTGATCGTGTGATCGCCGAAGCCGCTTTCATGGCCGCTCTGCCAGCCGAGGCCCTGCTGGGCGATATCCGCGCCTTCCGGTTCGGCGCCGATCTTGGCGGCATCGCCCGCGCCGTGGCACTTGCCGAACGTATGGCCGCCCGCCGTAAGCGCGGCAGTCTCCTCATCGTTCATGCCCATGCGCAGGAACGTCTCGCGGATGTCGCGTGCCGAGCCGATGGGGTCGGGCTCGCCGCCGGGGCCTTCGGGATTGACGTAGATGAGCCCCATCTGGATCGCCGCCAGCGGGTTTTCGAGCGCCATCTCCCGTTCCGGCTGGATGCGGGTCTCGGCGCCCTGCCCCACCCATTGCTCCTCGGTGCCCCAGTAAACGTCCTTCTCCGGCTCGAAGATGTCCTCGCGCCCGCCGCCGAAGCCGAAAGTCGGCCCGCCCATGGATTCGATAGCGACATTGCCGGTCAGGATCAGCAGGTCCGCCCAGGAGAGCTTGGCGCCGTACTTCTGCTTGATCGGCCAGAGCAGGCGACGCGCCTTGTCGAGATTGGCATTGTCCGGCCAGGAATTGAGCGGGGCGAAGCGCTGGTTGCCCGAGGACGCCCCGCCGCGCCCGTCGCCGGTGCGGTAGGTGCCCGCGCTGTGCCAGGCCATGCGGATGAAGAACGGGCCGTAATGGCCGTAGTCGGCCGGCCACCACGGCTGGCTCTCGGTCATCAGCGCGGTGAGATCGGCCTTCACCGCCGCATAGTCGAGCGACTGGAAGGCCTGCGCATAATCGAAGCCTTCGCCGAGCGGGCTGGCCCCGCTCTGGGGCAGGATGTCGAGGGAAAGCTGGTTGGGCCACCAGTCGCGATTGGTTCGGCCCAGGAGCGATCGTATCGGCGTGCCGTGCATCGGGCAGCCACCCATGTTCCCGCTAGAGGTCTTCGCGTCCATGTCGTTCTCCTTCCGATCGGTACTGTTTGCCCACCCTGTTCCCGGGTGGTTCTGAAAAGTCCGGTCATCGTCTCCAACGGCGCGCAGCTTGCCAGATATGGCGCGCCGATCAAAGCGCGAGCGCGCGTTGCCGTTACGCGAAATTCCGATCATGGACCGGGGCGAAACTGATGAGAGAAAACGGTCACGAGGCGCGGTTTTTCCGCCTCCTGTCGCGCTCGGTGGTGGTTGACAGGAGGCGGAAGTTGGCACGACAGGCGAGGCCCGTCGTTGCACCTCCGGGGCGGAGCCGTGCCCGCCGAATGGCTGGAGCGATACGCTCCGTTCACGCCTGCTATCTCCCGGAATTATTACGGGCGCAAGACAAATATTCCTGTACCACCTTTGGCTATAGAATCTCCCGTTTCTTGAATTAACCAAGATATGAGCAGCAATGAACACTGCGGCACGGCTGAAATCTCGCGAATAATTCTAGGCCGAACCTCGCCCCAGCCCAGGCTCCACCGAACAAACAGCACCAGCCTCACGATCGACATGACCGCCAGAAGCGGAAGCAGGCATTCCGAACTCGAGAGCAGTCGATACGATTGCATCGGATCAACTCCTTTAAGTTTTTATTTTACCGCATTTTCCGAGTCATCAGGCGATTCCACCTGATTAGAACATGCTCTAGGCCCTGCGCTCCGCGGGCACGGGATGGAGCGGCGCGCCGTCACGCTCGAAAGCGCTGATGTTGTCGATCGTGGTCCCGGCGATGGCGGTCATCGCCTCGCGGGTGAAGAAGCCCTGATGGCCGGTGATGAGCACGTTCGGAAATGTCATCAGACGCACGAAAACATCGTCGCGGATCACCTGATCGGACAGGTTCTCGAAGAAAAGGTCTTCCTCTTCCTCGTAGACATCCAGCCCGACATAGCCGACTTTGCCGCTCTTCAGCCCGGCGATCACCGCGCGGGCATCCATCACTGCGCCGCGACTGGTGTTGATGAGCATGACGCCGGGCTTCATCTTCGCGATGGCCTCGCGGCCGATCAGGTGATGGGTCTCGGGCGTCAGCGGGCAGTGCAGGCTGATCACGTCGCAGCGAGCGAGCAGTTCGTCGATCGGCACATAGCGCCCGCCGAGCGCGGTGAGTTCCCCGCTCTCGAACGGATCGCTCGCCAGCACCTCGCAGCCGAAGCCCTTGAGGATGCGCGCGACATTGATGCCGATCTTGCCGGTGCCGATCACCCCTGCGACCTTGCCCTTGAGATCGAAGCCGAGCAGGCCTTCCAGCGCAAAGTTGCCTTCCCGCACGCGGGCATAGGCCTTGTGGATCTTGCGGTTGAGCGAGAGGATCAGCGCGACGGCATGCTCGGCGATGGCGTCGGGCGAATAGGCGGGAACGCGGCCGATCTGAAAGCCCAACTCGCGCGCGGCGGCAAGGTCCACATTGTTGAAGCCGGCGCTGCGCAGCGCGATCAGGCGGGTGCCGTTCGCGGCGAGGATCTCCAGTTCCGCGCGCCCGAGTTGGTCGTTCACGAAAGCGCAGACGCCCTCGTGCCCCGCCGCGAGATGGGCCGTGTGAGCATTGAGCCGAGGCTCCAGATAGAACAGCGCATGTCCGGCGGCGGACTGCTCATTGGCATGATCGAGGAATTCACGGTCGTAAGGACGCATGCTGAAGACCGCAACTTTCAAGGAAGTTCTCCAGTGATCAGGACGTTTTCGAGAGTGTCATCGCAGGAGGGGCGCCCCGTTTCATGGTAGCGGCTTCACCGCGTCGATTACCGTCAGGTGCTCCAACGGTCCCTCCTCGACGCGCGAATTGGTGACGAGGATGGTCGTGCCGGGCGTCAGCGCCGCCCTCACCTTGTCGTAGAACGGGCGCGGGAGGCGCAGGCGGTTGATCACCGCCTCGTCCACTTCGCGCCCCTCGTCCTCGGCATGGCCGGGCAGGCCGATATAGATCCAGCGCGGCTTGCCTTCGCGCAGGGCCATGGTGATGACATGGGAGCCGGGATCGTCGTCGTTCACTTCGGCCACGCTGCGGCCGATCTCCACCCCGCCGCGCAGCACCACGACGCGCTGGTCGAGCTTGGAGACGATGATCGACAGCGGCCCGCTGGGCGCGAGTTGCGGGCGCCAGCGATATTGCTCGCCGCCCGCCAGCGGGGTGCGATCCACCGGCTTGCCCTGCCCGTCGAACGGCGCCAGCAGGCTGTTGTCGCTGGTGCGGACATGACCTTCCGCATCGCCCGCCACCACCACCGTCACCCCCAGCTTGGTGATCGCGAACAGTTCCTTCGCGAAACCGTAAGGCAGGTGGACGCAGCCGTGGCTCTCCGGATAGCCGGGCAGTCCGCCTGCGTGGAGCGCCACGCCGTCCCAGGTCAGGCGCTGCTGATAGGGCATCGGCGCGTTGTTGTAGGTGCTCGACCGGTGCTTGGCGTCCTTCTGGAGGATCGTGAAGACGCCGGTCGGGGTGGCGTGGCCGGACTTGCCGCTCGACACCGTGGTCGCAGCGATGCGCACGCCGTTGCGATAGACGATGCCGATCTGGCGCGAGAGATCGACGTAGATCACCACCGGCCCGCTCGGCGAGACGCCTGGCGCCCAGACCCATTCGCCGGGCTTCAGATGCTCGATCCGCCGCGCGAATTCCGGCGGCGAGCTGGCCTTGGCCCCTTGCGCCGAGGCTGGCGGCGACCAGAGCGCAAGAAACCCGAGTGACGACGCCAGCAGCGCCGCCCGGTTCAATCCCCGCATTGCATTTCCTGATATCAGTTCAGCGCACGCGCCCGCGCTGGATGAGATTGACGATGCCCAGCAGCACGACCGCGCCGATGAAGGCCACGATCAGGCCGACGATCGAGAACTCCTTGACCGATCCGGCAATGCCGAACTGGTTCGCGATCAAATTGCCGATCACCGAACCGACGCAGCCGACGACGATATTCCACAGGATGCCCATCGAGGCATCGCGGTTCATCACCAGACTGGCCAGCCAACCGGCAATGCCGCCCACGATCAGTGCAATAATCCAGCCCATGACGTTCTCCCGATGAAAGTCCCGCGAAGCGGACGGAGATTTGGTCTTTACCTGAACAATTCTGCGGGGAAGCTGCGCCTGTCTTGCAGGAACGTCAACCGATACATCCGCATTTCTACTTATCGTGGCAAACTAACCTCCGACGCTGTTGTAGCCGCTGTCGACGTAGATCGTCTGCCCGGTGACGAAGCGCGATTTCGGCCCCAGCAGGAAGGCACCCATGTGGCCGATCTGCTCGATGGTCACGAGCTGGTGGAGCGGCGCCTTGTCTGCCGCCAGCCGCATCAGTTCGTCGAGATGCGAGAGGCCCGAGGCCGCGCGGGTGCGGACCGGCCCGGTCGAGAGCGCGTTGACGCGAATGGCGCTCGGCCCGAGTTCGTCGGCGAGATAGCGCACGCTGGCCTCCAGCGCCGCCTTGACCGGCCCCATCAGCCCGTAGCCCGGCACGACTTTCTCCGAACCGTAGAAGCTCATCGTCAGGATCGAGCCACCACCCGCCATCAACGGCTCGGCAAACCGCGCAAGGCGGATCAGCGAGTGGCAGGAGACGTCCATCGCCTTGGTGAAGCCTTCCACCGAACTGTCCACCACCCGGCCCTGCAAGTCCTGCTTGGGCGCGAAGGCGACCGAATGGAGCAGGAAGTCGAGGCTGCCCCAGCGCGTGGCGATCTCCGCGAAGAGCGCTTCCATCTGGTCGGGCACGGTCACGTCCAACGGCTGGAAGATCGCCGCCCCGAGCGCCTCTGCCAGCGGCTCGACATGGGGCCGCGCCCTCTCGCTCTGATAGGTGATCGCCAGTTCCGCGCCTTCCGCGCGCAGGGCCTCGGCGCAGCCGAAGGCGAGCGACTGGTCGTTCGCCATGCCAACGATCAATCCGCGCATGGAATTCTCCTCACTCGTGCCGAAGGGCGTCGATCGGATTGAGGCTCGCCGCGCGGCGCGCCGGGAAGTAGCCGAAGATAACCCCGATCGCCGCCGAGACCGCAAAGGCGCCGAGGTTCACCACCGGGTCGAAGATCCACGGCAGATCCATCAGCGGCGTCGCCACCCCGACCACCAGTTGCGCCAGCAGAAGGCCGATCAGCCCGCCGAGGCAGGACAGCACCACCGCCTCGACCAGAAACTGCATCAGCACTTCGTTGGCGACGGCGCCGATGGCGAGGCGGATGCCGATCTCCCGCGTGCGCTCCGTCACCGAGACCAGCATGATGTTCATGATGCCGATCCCGCCGACCACCAGACTGATCGCGGCCACCGCGGCGACGATCCGGGTCAGCATCGTCGTGGTCTGGGTCAGGGTATCGGAAATCTGCTTGGTGTCGAAGATGTTGAAATCGTCGTCCTTACCCTCGGTGATGTGCCGCCGCTCGCGCAGCAACCGGGTGAGGCTCTGCTGGACCTGCTCGCTCGAATAGTCGCCGTTCACGCCCACCAGGATCGTGCGGATCGAGGTCGAGCCGAGAAAGCGGCGCTGCACCGTCTTGAGCGGCATGATGACGATATCGTCCTGATCGCCGCCGAAGCCCGCCTGCCCCTTGGTGGTGAGCAGGCCGATCACGTCGCAACTGACATCGCCGATGCGGAAGCGCTTGCCGATCGGATCGACGCCGCGGAACAGGTTGCTGCTGACGGTCGAGCCGATGATGCAGACCGACTTGCCCGCCGCTTCCTCCTCCGGGTTGAACAGACGGCCCGACTGAAGCGGCCAGGGCTGGATCTTGAAATAGGCGGAGGTGGTGCCGTTGATCGTCGTCGACCAGTTGGCGCCTTCGTAGATCGCCCGTCCGCTGTAGGAAACTTGCGGCGCGACCGCAGTGACGCCGCCCACCTGCTGGCTGATCGCAACGATATCGGCGGGATCGAAGTCCTTGGGTGCCGGTCCGCCGCCGCCGCGACCGAAGCCCTGTCCGGGCCGGACCTGAAGGATATTGGTGCCGAGCGCGGCGATCTGCTGCGTCACCGCCGCCGTCGTCGCCTTGCCCAGCGTCACCATCGAAACCACCGCGCCAACGCCGATGACGATGCCCAGCATCGTCAGCAGCGAGCGCAGGACATGGCGGCGGATCGAGCGCAGCGCGAGGAGGAAGACGGTGCCCAGCATCAGCCGGTCACTCCGGCATGGGTGCCGTTGCCCTGTTCGATGCGGTCGATCAGCCCGTCCTTGAAGTGGACGATCCACCGCGCATATTCGGCCATATCCGGCTCGTGCGTGACCATCAGCACGGTGATCCCGGAATCGCGGTTGAGCGCGGCGAGGAACTCCATGATCTCTACCGAGCGCTGGCTGTCGAGGTTGCCGGTCGGCTCGTCGGCCAGCAGGACCTCGGGCTGGGTGACGATGGCGCGGGCGATCGCCACGCGCTGCTGCTGGCCGCCGGAAAGCTCGCCCGGCGTATGCCCGGCCCAGTCGGCAAGGCCCACCTTGTCGAGCGCCGCCATCGCTTCCTTGCGGCGGTCCTGCTTGGCATCGCCCCGGTAGAGCAGCGGCAGTTCGACGTTCTCCAGCGCGGAGGTGCGTGCCAGCAGGTTGAAACCCTGGAACACGAAGCCGAGGTACTTGCGCCGCAGCAGGGCGCGCTGGTCCCGGTCGAGGTTCTCGACGTGATGGCCATGGAACAGGAACTGCCCGGAGGTCGAGACGTCGAGGCAGCCGAGGATGTTCATCATCGTCGACTTGCCCGAACCCGACGGCCCCATCACCGCCACGAAATCGCCCGCCATGATATCGAGATCGACGCCTTTCAGCGCGCGGAAAGCGGTCTCGCCGCTGCCGAAGACCTTGGTGATGCCGCGCAGCGAGATGATCGGATCGGGGGCGCTCATGCCGGTCGCCTCAGCTTCCCGCACCGGCAAGCTGGCCGGTCACGACCTGCATGCCGGGCTTGAGATCGCCCGAGACCACTTCGGTCTGCTGGCCGTTGGTGCTGCCGGTGACGATCTCGATCGGCTGCGGCGTGCCGTCGGCGCCAAGCACGTAGATGGTCTGGCGGGTGCCGCGATCGAGCGTCGCGCTCTTGGCGGCGCGCTGGCCGCGGCGGGGCGGGCGGAAGCCGATCGCATCGGTCACGCCGCCGCCCTTCTTCTTCGCGCTCGTCTGCGGGGTGAAGGACAGCGCGGCATTGGGGATCAGCAGCAGGTTCTGCTTGTCCGAGGTGACGATATCGGCGGTGGCGGTCATGCCGGGCCGCAGCTTAAGATCCGCGTTCGCCACCGAGAGATCGGCTGCATAGGACACCACCTGCCCGGTCGTGCTCGTCGTGCTGGCCGAGGAACTGGACGAACTGGCCGAAGAGGCGGTGAGGTTCGAGGCGATCTCGACGCGGGTGATCTTCGCCGGGAAGGTCTGGCCGGGGAAGGCATCCACGGTGAACTTCGCGCTCTGGCCTTCCTTGACAGTGCCGACGTCGGCCTCGTCGATGGCCACTTCCAGCTTCATCTTGCTGAGGTCCTCGGCGATCACGAAGAGCGTCGGCGTGTTGAACGAGGAGGCCACGGTCTGGCCGGGATCGACCTGCCGCGCCAGCACCACGCCCGAAACCGGCGAGATGATCCGCGCCCGCGCCCGCTGCGTCTGGTTCTGCGCCAGCGAGGCTTCGGCGGCGAGCACATTGGCCTGCGAAGTCTTGAGCGCGGCGGCGGCGCGCTGCATGTCGGCGCGGCCCGCCTGAAGTTCGGTCTTCGACGGCACCTTGCCGCCCGAAAGCCGTGCGACTTCCTCCAGCCGGGCGAGCTGCGCCTGCGATTCCGCCAGCGTCGCCCGCGCCTGCTCCACTTGCGCGCGGTTGGCGGCAAGCTGGGCCTGGCCCTGGCGGATCTGGTCCTCGATCTGCTCGGGGTCGATCTCGGCGAGGACCTGCCCCTTCTCCACCCGGTCGTTCACGTCGACGAGGACTTTCACGACCAGACCGGAGAGCTGCGAGCCGACCGTCACCTGGGTGGTCGGCGCCAGCTTGCCGGTGGCCGAGACGCTGGTGACGAGCTGGCCGCGCTCCGCCTTGGTCGTCGCATAGCCCTGCTTTTCGGCACTGCCGAAGCAGCGCACCAGCAGCAGCGAGAGCAGCACCAGCACCACGAGGCCGGTCCAGAACACCCATTTGCGCTGCCAAATCGGCCGCTTGTCCGCGCCCAGGAATTCGTCGAGTTTCGCGTCGGCCATCTCAGTTCGTTCCCTGGGGCTCGGTTGCCAGCACGGTATAGTCGGAAGACGGGTCCCAGCCGCCGCCGAGCGCGTCGTAGAGCGCGATCAGCGCGGTGGCGCGGTCGGAGCGCGCCTGCACCAGTCCGTTACGCGCCGAGATCAGCGCGGATTCCTGCGTGTTGAGCGTGGTGAAGTCGGTCAGGCCGGAGCGGTATTGCGCCCGCGCCAGCAGCGCCGAATTGTTCGAGGCGTCGAGGGCGATGGCGAACTGCCGCTCCCGCTCCTCTGCCGATTGCAGGGCGACGACGGCGTTCTCGACGTCTTCCAGCGCGGTCAGCACCGAGGACTTGTAGGCCGCGAAGGCGCCGTCCGCCGCCGCGCGGCTGGAGCGGACTTGCGCATTGAGTCGCCCGGCGTTGAAGATCGCCTGGCTGATCCCGCCGAACAGGCCGCCGGTGATCGTGTCGAGCAGCCCCCCGAAATTGCCGGCATTGGTGTCGAGGCTGCCGCTGATGTTGAGCTGGGGCAGAAGCTGCGCCTTGGCCACGCCGATCTGCGCGGTGGTGGCGGCCAGCTGGCGCTCCGCCGCGCGCACGTCCGGCCGCTGGCGCAGGACATTGGCGGGAATGCCGGAACCGACCTGCTCCGGCCCCTTGGGGATCGGCGCTGCCGCCGCCATCACCGGCTTGACCGCCCCCGGCGCCTGCCCGGTCAGCACCGCGATGCGCGAAACGGCGGCGTTGTACTGCTGCTCGATCTGCGGAATGCCCGCGGCGGTCTGCGCCCGGCTCGCCCGCGCCTGTTCCTCGTCCACCGAGGAGACGAGGCCCGCCATCACGCGCCATCCGGCGATCTGGAGGTTGTCGTCCTGAATGGCGAGGCTGGCCCGCGCATTGGCGAGCTGCGCCTGATAGGCGCGCGCCAGCATGTAGTTGCGCGCGACTTCGCTCTCCACGGTGAGCAGGGTCGTCGCATAGTCGAAGCCCGAAGCCTCGAACTGCGCGCGGCTCGCTTCCACCGCCCGGCGATTGCCGCCGAACAGGTCGAGCTGGTAGCTGGCGTCCAGGCCGAGCGAAAAGCTGGTGCGCCCGCCCCCACCTGTGGTGATGACGGTGCCGTCGGGCTGGGTCAGCGTGGCCCCACCGCCGCGCAGCGGTTCGGTGCGGTTGACGCTGCCAGAGCCGCTGACCGAAGGGAACAGCGCCGCCCGGCTGACGATCAGCGATTCCCGCGCCTGTCGCAGCCGCGCCAGCGACTGCTCCAGATCGAGATTGGCGGCAGCGGCCTGCTCGACGAGGCCGGTCAGCACCGGATCATCGAAATTGCGCCACCAGCGGGTCAGGTCCTCGGCCTGCGGCGGCGCCGTGACCGACCACTGATCCGGCACGCCCAGTTCGGGCGCGCTCCGGGCCTTGTAATCGGGGCCGACCGCGCAGCCTGTCAGCAGGCCTGCCGCGAGCGGGACGAAAAGAAGACGATCGAATCCGGCTCGCAAGATCATCGGGCTCCAGGTGATCCCTCGACGAAGTGCGAAGATGATCTGGTTTGAGAACAAAGGTCAATAAAAAACTGCGCCGATACAAAGTCTTGTCGGATCCTGATGTTCCCGGTGATTTTTCGAGGAAACCGCATGACAGTCATGATATGCGCGCATCGATGCACCGCGAACATCTCGCCGACCTGACCGCCTTCATCGCCGTTGCCGACGAGGGCAGCTTCACCCGCGCCGCCGCCAAGCTGGGTTCCTCGCAATCGGCGCTGAGCCATACGATCCGCCGTCTGGAATCGCGGCTCGGGGTGCGCCTGCTCTCGCGCACCACCCGCGCGGTCTCGCCCACAGAGGCGGGCGAGCGCCTGCTCGCCACCCTGCGCCCGGCCATGGACGAGATCGCCATGGGCCTCGCCACCGTCAGCGAGCTGCGCGACAAGCCGGCGGGCACCGTGCGTCTGACCGCTTCGGAGCATGCGGCGAATTCGGTGATCTGGCCGGTCCTGCGCAAGTTCCTGCCGCTCTATCCGGACATCAATGTCGAGCTGAATATCGATTCCGGTTTCGTGGACATCGTTGCCGAGCGCTTCGACGCGGGCGTGCGCCTCGGCGAATCCATCGCGCGGGACATGATCGCAGTGCGCATCGGTCCCCACGCCCGGCTCGTGCCGGTCGCCTCGCCGGACTATATCGAGCGCCACGGCATCCCCGAAACCCCGCACGACCTTGCCGCGCACCAGTGCATCAACTTGCGCTTCCGCACGCGGGGCAGCATCTTCGCCTGGGAGTTCGAGAAGGACGGCCGCGAACTCAACGTCCGCGTCGACGGCCAGCTGACTTTCGACAGCATGGCAATGATCCTGCAAGCCGCGCTGGACGGCGCCGGAATCGCCATGATGATGGACACTTACGCCAAGCCGCATATCGACGCCGGACGCCTGGTGCCCCTGCTCGACGACTGGTGCCAGCCGTTCTCGGGCTACCACCTTTACTACCCCAGCCGCCGCCAGCCCTCCGCCGCGTTCCGTCTGCTGGTGGACGCCTTGCGCTATCGGGGGGAATAGAGGGGTGGTGGTTTCGATGGCCGGTCGATGCGTGTTCTATGTGAAACCCGACTTTTCCGGTTTCGCTCCGAAACCGAGCCCCCGCCCCGCACAGGCTGAGCCTGTCGAAGCCCCCGGCGGCAGGGCGATGCATGAGGGGGATCAGGCGGATGGTCCAGCGTCGCGGGCGGGCTTCGACAAGCTCAGCCTGAGCGGGGTGGGGTTAAAAGCCGGCACGCCTGAACGAAGTCCCCTTCCCGGTATCGGACGTGCATGACGAAACGGCCGGGTCGCCCCGGCCGTTTCCCGTTCAGCGCCCGATCATCGCCATGAGTTCGGGCGGGTAGCGGTCGCCCTCCACCTGGATGGCATCGGCGGCAGTCTGGAGATCGGCCAGTTCCTGCGCCGAAAGCGCCACATCGGCGGCAGCGATGTTCTCTTCCAGCCGGTGCAGCTTGGTGGTGCCGGGGATCGGCACGATCCAGGGCTTCTGCGCCAGCAGCCAGGCGAGCGCGATCTGCGCGGGCGTGGCGCCCTTGATCCCCGCGACCGACTTCAGCAGATCGACCAGCGCCTGGTTCTTGTCCATCGCCTCGGGCGTGAAGCGCGGCAGGCGGCTGCGGAAATCGCCCTCGCCGAGGCTGGTTTCGCGGCTCATGGCGCCGGTGAGGAAGCCCTTGCCGAGCGGCGAATAGGGCACGAGGCCGATACCGAGTTCCTCGCAGGCCTCAAGAATACCGTTGGTCTCGACCCCGCGCGTCCAGAGCGAATATTCGTTCTGGAGCACCGCCACCGGCTGCACCGCATGGGCGCGGCGGACGGTCGCGGCGCCGGGTTCGGACAGGCCGAAGTGCCGCACTTTGCCCTCGGCGATGAGGTCCTTGACGGTGCCCGCCACGTCCTCGATCGGCACGGCGGGATCGACGCGGTGCTGGTAGAACAAGTCGATCACCTCGACGCCCAGCCGCTGGAGCGAAGCATCGGCGACCGCGCGGATCTGCTCGGGGCGGCTGTTCAGGCCCTTCATCTCGCCATCGACGATATCGAAGCCGAACTTGGTGGCGATCACCACTTCGTCGCGCCGTGGCCGCAATGCCTCGCCGACCATTTCCTCATTGGTGTAGGGACCGTAGACTTCGGCAGTGTCGAAGAAAGTCACGCCGCGATCGACAGCGGCGCGGATCAGGGCCACGCCCTCGTCCTTGCTCACTTTGGTCGCATAGCCGAAATCGAGGCCCATGCAGCCGAAGCCGAGGGCCGATACTTCGAGGCCGCTGCGGCCGAGAATGCGGGTCTTCATGGGAAATTCTCCTTGGGCAGCCGCCGCACAGGGGGACTTGGGCAGAGGGATTTGGGGGAGCGACGGCGCCTGACAGCAAGATAGGCCGATGCCTCGTCCACGATTAGCCCGGTAAACGAGCACGCCGTGATGAACGGAACGCATCAATCGCACGCATTGCCCCGTCCCCGCTGACCGGGCTTGCCAGCAAGCCTTTGTTAGCGCTACCTCGACCTTGCCAGCGCGGCCATCAAGGCCTGCGGCAGTCCCATGGGAGTGGACCGGAAGCGATGATCGACCTCGAAGCACACGGCTATCGGCTGGAACTGGACCCCGAACGCGGCGGCTCCGTACTGCGGCTGGACTGGCGCGGCGAGGCGCTGATGCGGCCGGTCTGCGGGGAGACGATCTTCGATGTCGCCAGCTTCCCGCTGGTGCCCTTCTCCAACCGCATCGCGCGCGGGCGCTTCAATACCGGCGCGCGCAAGGGCACGATCGCACCGAACTTTCCCGGCTCCGACCACCCCCACCCGCTCCACGGGTTCGGCTGGCTCACGGCGTGGGATGTGGTGGAGCAGAGCGAGGAGCGCGCCGTGCTCGAACATGCCTACCCCGGCGGCGAATGGCCCTGGCCCTACCGGGCGCGCCAGACCTTCGACCTCAGCGAGAAAGGCGTGACGACCACGCTTTCCGTCACCAATCTCGGAGAGGCGACGATGCCCGCTGGCCTCGGCTTCCACCCCTATTTCCCGCGCGATGCGACGACCCTCTATCGCGGGCTGCACCACGGCGAATGGTACAACACCCCCGACTGCCTGCCGAGTTCGCTCGACGAGCACGAGGAAGCGATCGACTGGTGGCAGGGCGCCCCGGTCGGCAGCCGCGCGGTCGACACCGCCTATACCGGGCGCGAGGGCGTGCTCGAAATCGACTGGCCCGCACGCGGCCTCGGCCTGACGATCGCGCCGTCGCGGGAACTGGCGACCACGGTGGTCTTCACGCCCGAGGGGCAGGACTATTTCTGCGTCGAGCCGGTCAGCCACGCCACCGATGCGATCAACCGCGCGCCGGAAACGATGCTCTGGCTGGAACCGGGCGAGACGGCGGAAGTGAGCATGACGATCACGGGACGAACCCTGCCCTGAAATCAGCCTTCGCGGCGCGCGCCCGGTCCGAAATGCGCGGTCAGTTCGTAGGCCCCGGCGACGAAAAGCTGGCGGACATACGTGATCGGCTCCGGCCCGCGCCAGGTCTTGCGCGCCACGCAGAGACACGGCTCGCCCGGCTCTACCGCCAGCGCGCGCGCCTCGGTGGCGCTGGCCCCGGTCGCGGTGATATGGGCATCGGCCTCGGTCCAGGGGACATGTTCCAGCAGCCAGGTGCCGGGCGAGGAACCGATGAAGTCCGCCGCCGATATCTCCGGCACGGCGGCGACGTTCACGAAGCGGTGCTCCCACGCGAACGGCGTGCCGTCGGCGAAATGCACGCCTTCCAGTTCGAGCAGCGGCACTGCGCGGTCCACTTTCCATTCCAGCCGCGCCTGCCCGCCGGTCAGCTCACGCCGCAGGCCGAGATCGAAACGATAGGTCTGCCCGCGCTCGGCCACTTGTGCGCCGATATCGGGAATATCCATGGCCATCGCGTGGACGCGCGGCCGGGCGACGAAAGTGCCCGCCTTTTTGCGCCGGTCCACCAGACCTGCGGTGGCGAGCGCGGTCAGCGCCTTGTTCACCGTCATGCGCGCGCAGTCGTAATCCGCCATCAGCGCCTGCTCGGTCGGCAGGCGCGCACCGGGGGCCAGCGCGCCGGAAAGGATGCGCGTCTCGAAATCCTGACGGATGCGTTCGTGGAGCGGTAAGTTCACCCGATCAGCCTGCCCAACTTGTCCCTATAGCGCCGGACGACCGCGTCCCGCGCAAGGTGACGGCCTCCGCTTACCACTTGCGCGCCGAAGCGCCAGACGCAATCCACCGCGCTCCGTCCTGCCGCAAAGACCAGCCCGTCGAGCAGGCGCTCGCTGCCGCGCATCGCCAGCGAGGGATGATCGAGGTCCAAGGAAACGGCATCGAACGGCAAGCCGATGGAAAGCCCGCCCTTTACACCGAGCGCCTGCGCGCCGCCCTGCACCGCCTGACGCCAGAGCGTCTCGCCGGTGGAGCGCATCTCGCGGCCCGCGACAATATTGCGTCCGCGATGCTGGAGCCGCTGGCCATACTCGAACAGCCGCAGTTCCTCGGCGGCATCGATCAGCACGTTCGAGTCGCTGCCCACGCCCCAGCGCCCGCCCGCGTCCAGATAGGTTCGCGCCGGAAACAGCCCGTCGCCGAGATTGGCTTCGGTAATCGGGCAAAGCCCCGAGACCGCGCCGCTGCGGGCGAGCCGCCGGGTCTCCTCCTCGGTCATGTGCGTCGCGTGGACGAGGCACCAGCGCGCATCCACTTCGGCATGATCGAGCAGCCATTCCACCGGCCGTTGCCCGCTCCAGGCGAGACAGTCCGCCACCTCGCGGACCTGCTCGGCAATGTGGATATGGATCGGCCCGGCCCCCGCCATCGCCTCCAGCGCCGCCAGTTGCTGGGGCGAGACGGCGCGCAGACTGTGCGGCGCAAGGCCGACCACCGCGTCGTTCAAACCGGACACCGCTCGGCGAGCCCCTTCCAGCAGCCGCGCGAAGCCGTCGAGGTCATGGAGGAAGCGTCGCTGGCCCGTGCTCGGCGGCTGCGCGCCGAAGCCCGAATGGGCGTAGAACACCGGCAGCAGCGTCAGCCCCAGCCCGACCTCCGCCGCCGCGCGGGCGATCGCCGCGCTCATCTCGGCGGGATCGGAATAGGCCCGGCCATCGGGATCGTGGTGGAGATAATGAAATTCGCCGACACGGGTGAAACCGCTCTCCAGCATCTCCAGATAGGCCATGGCGGCCACCGCATGGAGGTCGTCCGGCGTCATCCGGTCAAGGAAACGGTACATGACCTCGCGCCAGGTCCAGAAGCTGTCGTCCGTATCGCCGCGCTGCTCGGCCAGCCCCGCCATGCCGCGCTGGAAGGCATGGCTATGGAGATTGCCGAGGCCGGGGATCACGCAAGCATGGCGCTCGTCGCCCGCCTGCGCCGCCGCGCCGCTCTCGATGGCGGAAATCCGCCCTTCCCGGACTATGAACCGCACGTCGGCAGCCCAGCCGTGGTCCAGCAGCGCGCTCTGCGCAAAGATCGAGCGGGCGGGGTTTTCGGCCATGGCGGGAAGCTCCTTCGTTATTTTGTCTATACATTAAACCAGGTCGATGCAATAACCGGGGCAACAGGAGGATGGACTCGTCATGCGCTGCGACAGGCTCTGGAGAAATGCCCGGCTGGCCACGATGACGGGCGACTCGATGGGCCTGGTGGAACAGGGCGTGATTGCGTCGCAGGGCGGCCTCATCTTGTACGCCGGTCCGGAGGCCGAGGCTCCTGCTTTCGAAGCTGCCGAAACCATCGATTGCGCGGGCCGCTGGATCACGCCGGGCCTGATCGACTGCCACACCCACCTCATCTTCGGCGGCGACCGCTCGCGCGAATTCGAACTGCGGCTGGAAGGCGCTTCCTACGAGGAAATCGCCCGTGCCGGAGGCGGCATCGTCTCGACCATGAAGGCCACCCGCGCCGCCAGCGAGGACGAACTCGTCGCCTCCGCCCTGCCCCGGCTCGATGCGCTGATCGCGGAAGGCGTGACCACCGTCGAGGTGAAGTCGGGCTACGGCCTCGACCTTGCCAGCGAACTCAAGATGCTGCGCGCCGCCCGGCGGCTGGGCGAAGTGCGCCCTGTGCGGATCGTCACCACTTTCCTCGGCGCCCATGCGCTTCCTCCGGAGTTCGCGGGCGATGCGGAGGGCTACATCGACCACATCTGCGAGGTCATGCTCCCCGCCGTCGCCGAAGCCGGTCTCGCCGACGCGGTGGATGCCTTCTGCGAGGGCATCGGCTTCTCGCCCGCCCAGACCGAGCGCCTGTTCCGCGCCGCCGAGGCCCACGGACTGCCGGTAAAGCTCCACGCCGAGCAACTTTCCAACCTCCACGGCGGCGCCCTCGCCGCGCGTCATAACGCCCTCTCGGCGGACCATCTGGAGCACCTCGACAGCGCAGGCATTGCCGCCATGGCCGCCTCCGGTACCGTCGCCACGCTGCTGCCGGGCGCCTACTATTTCTGCCGCGAGACCGTGCTGCCGCCGGTCGCGGGCTTGCGCGAAGCGCGTGTGCCGATCGCGCTCGCGACCGACTGCAACCCCGGCACTTCGCCGCTCACCTCGCTGCTGCTGGCGATGAACATGGGCGCGACCCTGTTCCGCCTTACCGTGCCCGAATGCCTCGCCGCCGTGACGCGCCATGCCGCGCAAGCGCTGGGGCTTTCCCACTGCCGCGGCACGCTCGAACCCGGCAAGGCCTGCGACCTTGCGATCTGGGACATCGAGCGCCCGGCCGACCTCGTTTACCGCATGGGCTTCAATCCGCTCCATGCGCGCATCTGGAGTGGACAATGAACGACATCCTTCTCACGCCCGGCGACGTTTCGCTTGCCCAGTGGCGCGCGGTCTATCGCGGCGCGGGCGTGAAGCTCGACCCGGCCTGCGCCCCGCGCGTGGCCGAGAGCGCCGCCGCCGTTGCCCGCATCCTGGCCAAGGGCGAGCCGGTCTACGGCATCAACACCGGCTTCGGTAAGCTCGCCAGCGTGCGTATCGGCGACGAGGACCTCGCCACGCTCCAGCGCAACATCGTGCTCAGCCACGCAGCGGGCACGGGCGAGCCTTCGCCAGTGCCGGTGATCCGCCTGATGATGGCCCTGAAGCTCGCCAGCCTCGCGCAAGGCGCCTCGGGCGTGCGGCCCGAGACCGTCGCCCTGCTCGAAGCGATGCTGGCCAACGGCCTGACCCCGGTGGTGCCCTCGCAAGGTTCGGTCGGCGCCAGCGGCGACCTCGCCCCGCTCTCGCACATGGCCGCGACGATGATCGGCGTGGGCGAGATCGTATTTGAAGGCGAGCGCCTGCCCGCCGCCGAGGCTCTCGTCCGCGCCGGTCTCGCGCCGCTCGAACTCGGGCCGAAGGAAGGTCTCGCGCTGCTCAACGGCACCCAGTTCTCCACCGCCAATGCGCTGGCCGGACTGTTCGAGGCCGAACTGCTGTTCCGCTCCGCGCTCGTCACCGGCGCGCTCTCGACCGAGGCGGCCAAAGGCTCCGACACCCCGTTCGACCCGCGCATCCACGCCCTGCGCCGCCATCGCGGCCAGATCGAGGTTGCCGATGCCCTGCGCGGCCTCATGGCCGGTTCCGCAATCCGCGCCAGCCATGTCGAGAACGACGCCCGCGTGCAGGACCCCTATTGCCTGCGCTGCCAGCCGCAGGTCATGGGCGCCGCGCTCGACGTGCTGAGACAGGCCGCGACGACGCTGGAGATCGAGGCCAACGGCGTTTCGGACAACCCGCTCATCTTCCCGGAAGCAGACCAGGCGCTCTCCGGCGGCAACTTCCATGCCGAGCCGGTCGCCTTCGCCGCCGACATGATCGCGCTGGCGGTCTGCGAGATCGGCTCGATCTCCGAGCGCCGCATCGCCATGCTGGTCGACCCGGCGCTCTCCGGCCTGCCCGCCTTCCTGACGCCGCGCCCCGGCCTCAATTCGGGCTTCATGATCCCGCAAGTGACCGCCGCCGCGCTGGTCTCCGAAAACAAGCAGAAGGCCTATCCCGCGTCGGTGGACTCGATCCCGACTTCGGCCAATCAGGAAGACCACGTTTCGATGGCCGCCCACGGCGCGCGCCGCCTGCTCTCGATGGTGGAGAACGCGACGGCGGTGATCGGCATCGAACTGCTTGCCGCCGCGCAAGGGATCGAATTCCACGCCCCGCTCGCCTCCAGCACCTGGCTCGAAGCCGCGCGCGGGGTGCTGCGCGCCGAGGTCCCCGCACTGGCCGACGACCGCCATTTCCACCCGGACATGGAAGCCGCGAACCTGCTGATCCGCTCCGGCGCACTGGCGGACACGGCGGCGGACCTGCTCCCGGCGATTTCGTGATGGAACCTTTCGTCCTCCATCGCGGGGAGGCGCCGCTCATCGTCGCCTTCCCGCATGTCGGCACCGATCTGGCTGATGTCGGCCACGCCTTCCGCTCGGAATGGCTGGCGAGGCGCGATGCCGACTGGTGGGTGGACGATCTCTACGCCTTCGCCCGCGAACTCGGCGCGACGACGATTGCGGCACGCGTCTCGCGCAGCGTGATCGACCTCAACCGCGATCCTTCGGGCGCTTCGCTCTATCCCGGACAGGCGACGACGGAACTCTGCCCGACGACCACCTTCGACGGCGAGCCGCTTTACAAGGCCGAGGGACCTGACGAAGCCGAGATCGCCCGACGCCGCGCGCTCTGGTTCGATCCCTACCACGCCGCGCTTGCTGCCGAGATCGAGCGCCTGCGCGCGCTTCACGGCAAAGTCGTGGTCTACGACGCGCACTCGATCCGCAGCCATGTGCCGCGCCTGTTCGACGGCGAATTGCCGCAGTTCAACATTGGCACCAACCTTGGCCAGACCTGCGACCCGGCGCTTTCCGCCGCCGTGACCCAAGTCTGCGAGGCCAGCGGCCTCACCCACGTTCTGGATGGCCGCTTCCGTGGCGGCTGGACCACGCGGCACTACGGAGCGCCCGAAAGCGGCGTCCATGCGATCCAGATGGAACTCGCCATTCGCGGCTACATGGATGAGCCTGAAGTGCCGGACGAAACTAACTGGCCCCTGCCCTATTCGGCGGCGCGAGCCGCCGCCCTCACCCCGATCCTGCAAGACGTGCTGAAGGCCGCCATCGCCTTCGCCCGCACCTGACCTGAGGAACACGCCCATGACCCGTCTCGACAACAGCCGCGTCATCAAGCCCGCGACCGGCCCCGAACTCAGCGCAAAGAGCTGGCTCACCGAAGCGCCGCTGCGCATGCTGATGAACAACCTCCACCCCGACGTGGCCGAACGGCCCGAGGAACTGGTGGTCTACGGCGGCATCGGCCGTGCCGCGCGCGACTGGGAAAGCTACGACAAGATCGTCGAAACCCTGCGCCGTCTTGGCGATGACGAGACGCTGCTGGTCCAGTCCGGCAAGCCGGTCGGCGTGTTCCGCACCCATGCCGATGCGCCGCGCGTGCTGATCGCCAATTCCAATCTCGTGCCGGAATGGGCAAACTGGGAGCACTTCAACGAACTCGATAAGCGCGGCCTCGCCATGTACGGCCAGATGACCGCCGGTTCGTGGATCTACATCGGCACCCAGGGCATCGTTCAGGGCACGTACGAGACGTTCGTCGAGATGGGCCGCCAGCACTACAACGGCGACCTTTCGGGCAAGTGGCTGCTGACCGCCGGCCTTGGCGGCATGGGCGGCGCGCAGCCGCTGGCCGCCGTGATGGCGGGCGCCTCGTGCCTTGCCATCGAGTGCCAGCCCAGCCGTATCGAAATGCGCCTGCGCACCGGCTATCTCGATGTTGCCGCCCAGACCATCGACGAAGCCATGGCGATCATCGAAAAGGCCAATGCCGAGAAGAAGCCGGTCTCCGTCGGCCTGCTCGGTAACGCAGCGGAACTGCTGCCCGAGATGTTCGCACGCGGCATTCGCCCCGATCTGCTGACCGACCAGACTTCCGCCCACGATCCCATCAACGGCTACCTCCCCGCGGGCTGGACCGTCGCCGAATGGATCGAAAAGCGCGAGCGTGAACCTGAAGCGGTCGCCAAGGCCGCCAAGGCCTCCATGGCGGTCCACGTGCAAGCCATGCTGGACTTCCAGGCGGCGGGCGTGCCCTCCACCGACTACGGCAACAACATCCGCCAGATGGCCAAGAACGAAGGCGTCGCAAACGCGTTCGACTTCCCCGGCTTCGTGCCCGCCTATATCCGCCCGCTGTTCTGCCGCGGTGTGGGACCATTCCGCTGGGCCGCGCTCTCGGGCGATCCCGAGGACATCTACAAGACCGATGCCAAAGTGAAGGAACTGCTGCCGGACCACGCACACCTGCACAACTGGCTCGACATGGCGCGCGAGAAGATCCAATTCCAGGGCCTGCCCGCGCGTATCTGCTGGGTCGGTCTGGGTGACCGCCACCGGCTTGGCCTCGCCTTCAACGAGATGGTGGCGAAGGGCGAACTCAAGGCCCCGGTCGTCATCGGCCGCGACCACCTCGACAGCGGCTCCGTCGCCTCGCCCAACCGCGAGACCGAAGCCATGCGCGACGGTTCGGACGCGGTTTCGGACTGGCCGCTGCTCAACGCCCTGCTCAACACCGCGAGCGGCGCGACCTGGGTTTCGCTGCACCACGGCGGCGGCGTCGGCATGGGCTATTCGCAGCATTCGGGCATGGTGATCGTCGCCGACGGCACCGAAGCCGCGGCCAGGCGTCTGGAGCGCGTGCTGTGGAACGACCCGGCGACGGGCGTGATGCGCCATGCCGATGCCGGGTACGACATCGCGCTCGATTGCGCGCGGGAGAAGGGTCTGGATTTGCCGGGTATTCTCTGAGGATACGGTTGAAATTGGGGAGGACGCGCAAGCAACCCCGCGTCCTCCCACTCCGTCATCCTGAACTCGTTTCAGGATCCATTTCTGACCATCAACGGCGGTCTGTTCGGCACGATGGATCCTGAAACAAGTTCAGGATGACGTGACGTATGGTTCAGAGGGAGCGCGCGGAAAACGAGGCCTCACCCCGGCCCGAACCGGCTCGCCAGATCGACCGTGCTCTCCTTGCCCAGCCGCTCGATCGAAGTCTCGCACCAGCGCCGCGCCGCCGCCTCGCCCGCATCGCGCAGGGTCAGCAGCAGATGCCGCACCGGCAGCAGCTTGCTCTGAGCGGGCATGGCCGCAAGCGTTTCCTCGTCATGGATTTCGTGGAAACGCAGCCGCTCCACTTGCGCGATCAGGCCGTCCTTCGCACGCATCCGCCCGATCGAGGATTGCAGCAGGAACAGCCCCTGCATTTCCTTGCGCATGGACTGGTTGAAGCCGATCTCGGTAATCCGGTCGACGATCCCGGCGGCGTTGCGCGGCGTCTGGTCGCGTAGTTGCGGATTGACGGTGATCAGCAGCAGATCGTCGTTCGCGCTTTCCAGCACCAGCGGCACGAGCGGCGGATTGGCGCTGTAACCGCCGTCCCAATAATCCTTGCCGTCGATCGTTACCGGCGGAAAATAGAGCGGCAGGCAGGCCGAGGCGAGCAAGGCCTCGGTCGTCAGGTCCTGCTTGTGAAAGATACGCGCGGTGCCGCTCTGCGCATTGGTGGCCGAGATGAACAGCGGCGGCGCTTCGGCGCTGGCGATCGCCGAGAAATCGACGTGTTCCTCGATGACCTTGCGCAGGATTTCCTGCAACTCCCGCCCCATTTCCGGCGAGCCATGGGCCGTGCCGAGATCGCCGAACATCGTGTTCCACCATGAGGACATCGCCCGCGTGGTCTCCGGAAAGGCCTCGATCATCGGGATCAGCGGCCCCGCCTCGCGGCCCGAACGGTTGAGTTCCTTCCAGAACGAGCGCAGCCGCTCCCGCGCGCCTTCCGCCCCGCCGCAGACGAGGCCCGAAACCAGCACCGCCGCGTTCATCGCCCCCGCGCTGGCCCCGCTGACCGCGCCCACCGCAAGGCGCGGTTCCTGGAGCAGCCCGTCGAGCACGCCCCAGGTGAAGGCGCCATGCGCGCCTCCGCCCTGAAGCGCGAGATCGAGGCTATGAGGCTTTTCCATGCGGGCCATTCGCGTGCTCACTCATGCTGCATTGCAACATGGCAATTCATAGCATTCGCAAATGTTCCTTACCAGCGCAGAACCGCTCAATGCGCGGCCCCGTTCAACGTCGCGAAAGTCTCTGCATAGCGCCCTTCCGCTTCGGCATTGCGCAGGAAGCCGAGACGCTCGACGCCGATCAGCTCCGGCGTGGGCACTGCCGCGAACAGGTCCATCACTTCGTCGATAAAGGCGTCCAGCGGCATGTAGCCCTCGCGGGTGGACTGGCCGGGCGTCAGTTCGGTCTGCACGGCGGGCGGCGCCAGTTCGATCACTTCGACCACGCCCTTGAGTGCGAAGCGCAGCGAATCGCTCCACGAATGGATCGCCGCCTTGGTCGCCGAATAGACCGCCGCACCGACCAGCGGCACGAAGGCGAGGCCGGAACTGACGTTGACGATCGCCGCATCGGCCTGCTCGCGCAAGTGGCCGATCAGCGCATCGGTCATGCGGATCGGACCGAGCAGGTTCGTCACCACGCAGGCCTCGGCGCGGGACAGGTCGCGCGGGACCGAAACGTCCTCCAGCGGCATGATCCCGGCATTGTTGACCAGCACATTGAGCGCCGGGAACCGCGCGAGGATATCCGCCGCGAAAGCCGCGATCGTCGCCGGATCGGCCACGTCGAGCGCAAAGGCATGGATGTTCTCGCGGCCCTTCGCGGTCTCCTCCAGGCTGGCGAGAGTGCGCCCGGTGACGATCACGACATTGCCGGCATCGTGCCAGCGCTGCGCCAGTTCGCGTCCGATGCCGGTGCCGCCGCCGGAGAGAAGGATGGTGTTTCCGCTGGTCTTCATGGAACTCGCTCCTGTGAGAAGAGATTGCGAGGACGGATGTAAACCGATACTCTCTTTTGGAAAGTAGGCACCCAAAAGTGCTGTAGTTACCCGAGAGTAAGAAATGGAAAATCCGGCGATCACCCGTTACTCGAACGTGCCCGGCGTCGATGCGCTCGTCAACGAGCTGATCGGCCGCGTCGCCGACAAGTGGACGCTGCTGGTGCTGGAGGCGCTGGAGGAGCACGGCGAGAGTCGCTTCAGCGCCCTTGCCCGCGCCGTGCCGGGGATCAGCCAGAAGATGCTCACGCAGACCCTGCGCCAGATGGAGCGCGACGGCTTCGTCCATCGCACCGTCCATCCGGTGATCCCGCCCCATGTCGACTACCGCCTCACCCCGCTGGGTCACAGTCTGGGCGAAGCCTTCTGCAGCGTCTGGCTCTGGGCCGAGGCCAATCTCGAAAACGTTGCCGCAGCACGGTCGGATTTCGACACCCGCGACTGATTTTTGAGCCGCGCCGTGGAAAGCCCATGCGCAGGCATCTTTTCCGCCGCCCCCGTTATCGCTAGTCAGGGCGCCGGACGGTGGGCACCCCGCACGCCGTATACGGGGCTTACCTCTTTGCTGCGCATCCTTGCCAAGACCGTCTTCTGGTTCGTCGCGATCAGCGTGGGGCTGACCGTGCTCTACCGCTTCGTACCGCCGCCAGTGACGGTGACGATGCTGGTGGACGGCAACGGCATCACCAAGGACTGGCAGCCTCTGAGCCGGATCGACCGCAACATGGTCGCCGCCGCCATCGCCGCCGAGGACGGCAAGTTCTGCACCCACAACGGCTTCGACACGACGGCAATCGAAAAGGCCTTCGAGCGCAATGCCGCGGGCGGCCGCCTGCGCGGCGGCTCGACGATCAGCCAGCAGACCGCCAAGAACGTCTTCCTCTGGCAGGGCGACGGCTGGACCCGCTATCTGCGCAAGGGCCTGGAAGTCTGGTTCACTTTCCTGATCGAGAACCTGTGGGACAAGCGGCGGATTATGGAGATCTACCTCAACGTCGCGGAGACCGGCATCGGCACTTACGGCGTGGAGGCGGGGGCACAGCGCTACTGGGGCCAGTCGGCCTCGAATCTGACGACGATCGAGGCGGGCCGCATGGCGGCAGCCCTGCCCAGCCCCAAGACCCGCAGCGTAAAAAGCCCCTCCGGCTTCACTCGCCGCTACGGCAACACGATCGCCGCCCGGATCGGCACGGTGAAGACCCAAGGCCTCGATTCCTGCGTCTACGACTGACGCTTTAGCGAAGGCTTCTTTGCGAGATTGAGCGCGATCGCCGCGCGGATCAGCGCGGTCAGCGCAGCCTCGTCCACTTCGTCACCTTCATGGAAATCGATGGCACGGCGCTGGTTGCCGTCGAGGCTGGCGTTGAACAGCCCGGCCGGATCGTCCAGCGCCGCCCCTTTGGCGAAAGTCATCTTGACCGCCGCCTTGTAGGTTTCGCCGGTGCAGATCATGCCGCGGCGATACCAGACCGGCACCCCGCGCCACTTCCAGTCCTCGGTAATCTCCGCATCGGCCGCGAGGATCACCTGTCGCAGCCGCGCCAGCATCGCACCCCGCCAGTCCCCGAGTCCCGCGATCCGGGCATCGATGCGCTGCGAGGGCGTGAGTTCGCTCATGATCCGCTCCTCCTATTTTCAAGAGGGAGCATCGCACAGCGAGCGGACAAAGAAAAAGGGAGGAAGCTTTCGCTTCCTCCCTTTCCTGTTTCCGCAATCGGAAGCGATCTTAGAAGCCGAAGCTGATCGAACCGATGAACGTGCGCGGGGTGCCGATGAAGGCATTGGGCACGCTGCTGGTCGAGGTGCCTGCTCCGTCGAAGCCGCCGACATAGAGCTTGTCGAACAGGTTGACGACGTTGAGCTGCAGGAAGGTCTTGTCGCCCAGGCCGATGAAGTCGAGCTTCACCTTCGCGTCGAGGTCGACGAGGGTGTAGGCAGGGGTCTTCTTGCCATAGACCTGCGCGCCGCCGGTCACGATCGGCAGGTTCTGGTCGTTCACGTAACGCGGACCGGTACGCTTGACCTGCACACCCAGCTCGACGGGACCGACGTGACCTTGGGCGCGGGTACCCAGGGTGTAGACCGGTGCACCAGCTTCACGCTTGCCCTTGGTGAGAGCGTAAAGCGGATCGCCATTGGCATCCACGCCGGTTTCCACGTTTTCCTTGATCTTCGACTTCAGGTACGAACCGAAGACGTAGAGCGAGAACTCGGGGATCGGCTGAACGGCGAGGCTGCCGTCGATGCCGTACTTATCCACGCGGCCGAGGTTACGGTAGATCGTGACGTCGAGTTCACGATCGAACGCCGAAGCCAGACGGTTGGTGTAACGGGTATACCAGCCGGTAACCGAGGCCTGGATGATGCCCGAAGTGTAGCGGACGCCCAGGTCGAAGTTGTCGGTGGTTTCCGGAACCGGGTTGGCACCGGCTTCGTCACGCGCATACCAGAACGACTGGTAGAGGTTGTCCGTGCCGGGGACCTGCAGGCCCTTCGAGTAATTGAAGAACACGCTGGCGTTATCAGTAGCATCGAAAACCACACCGGCGGTCGGCAGAACCTTGTTGTAGTTCAGGATACGCTGCTGCGGCAGCTTGTAGGTGGGGTTCGCCGCTGCGTAAGTGGCCTGGTCCGCGCTGTTCGTGGTGAAGCAGTCGACGAAGCCGGTTGCGCTGGTGGCCATGCAGTAATTGGTCAGGTTGCGCTTGAAGAACGGCGCACGGATACCGACGTTCAAGTGAATGCGGTCGTTTGCGAAGTCACCCGAGTATTCACCCGAAACCTGGTGCAGGATCGCATAGGACAGGCGGTCGCGCTTCTGGAGCACGTTGCCGTCCGCATCGGTAAGGGCGTTGTCCGAGAACACGTCCGACGCGAAGCCGTTCGGCTTGAGCAGGCTGGTCGCGCCAGTCTGGCGGTGACGACCGCGGTCATAGGAGTAGGCGACGCGTACGCGGTTGAAGTCGTTGATGTCGTAACGCAGCGAGGCAATGACGCCGATGCGCCAGGTTTCAGTGTTGCTCGGTGCAAGGATACGGACGGTGTCGCGCGTGTCGCCGTCGCCATTGAGGTCGACGCCGCCGAAATAGGGACGGCCGCCAAGGTAGCCGGTAACGCGCTGCGCCGCAGTGATCGGGAACTTCGTGCCCGCAGCGATCTGCTCCGCAGTTGCGGTCTGCGTATAGAAGCCTTCGTTTGCCAGTACGGTGCCGCCGCCGTTCGCCTTGGTGTACTGGATGCTGGGATCGACGTTCAGCGTCAGCTTGTCGCTAAGCGTGAAACGCGAGTTGATACGCAGGTTGCCCGTGTTCGACGGGTTATAGCGGTAATCGTAAAGCGAACCGCAGCTGCTGGCGCTGTCTACGTCCGTAACGCCATTGGTGCCCGGATTGATCTGGCAGTCGGCGATCTTGTAGAAGCGTTCCTTCTTCGTCAGCGGGAAGCGGTTGCTCGAATCCGGACCGACGACACGGGTCGGGTCCGTACGAAGCGGGGTCGAACCGAAGAAGTTGTTGCGGTTGCGGTTCCAGTGGCCCGCGACCGAGATGAAGTCGCCATTGTCGCCGATCGGCTGATAAATCTTGCCGTTGAACTGGGTCTTGTCGATCTTGCCGATGCCGCCGTAGACGGTGTTGTTGACGGCCTTCGAAGCCGAGAAGAATGCCTTGGTTCCGATCGAGGTGAACTCGCCCGTGTCGATCTCGCCGAACATGCGGAAGAACCCGAAGTCACCGGCCGAACCCAGCATGCGCACGCCGAAGTCGTCGTAAGGGTTGCGGGTACGGATGTTGACCGTCGAACCCGAAGCGGCGGCGGTCGGCGAGTCGACGTCGGTGGTGCCGAGGTTGACGTTGACCTGCTCGATGATTTCCGGGTCGATCTGCTGGTTCGAATAGAGCGCGTAACCGCCGGTGTCGTTCAGCGGGATACCGTCGACGGTCTGCGAAATGCGCGAATCGTCGAAGCCGCGGATGGTCAGCGTACCGCCCGACGAACCGAAGGCGTCGTTGTTCTGGAAGCTGACGCCCGGCATCAGGTTGATGGTGTCGTTGATCGTCTGACCCGGAACCTGGGTCTGGATGATGTCCTGCGTCAGAACCTGCTTGGCCTTCGAGGTGTTCGGCAGCTTGATACCAGCGACGCCGCTCTGCGTCTGGCCGGTAACAACGATCGTGCCTTCTTCGAAGTCGACTGCACCGGTCGACTGCGCAAATGCCGGGACAGCGAGGAACGCGGCGCCGACGGCGAGCGAGCTGGTCGCGGTGGAGAGAATGGTCTGAAACTTCATCTTAGCCCCCTGGAAACCTTCAGAGTGGTTGGAACCGAATGCGGAAATAGGTTGCCCCGCCGCAGGTTTGCTGCGGCTGCTAAGAGCAGCGCAATATGACAATCCTCTGACACACGGGATTCATTTTCGATCTTCTTCGCGCAATTTTCTGACCCAAATTTCCGCTCGCCACGATCTCCGGTCATTTTTCCTGAGATTTCTGCCGTTTAAGCGCCAATATGACAATATTGAGTGAGGCATAAATGTCACGCGTCGCGACTTCCGGGTCGCAGTGCAAGAGGCACGAGAAGGATGTGATGTTACGTCATCGCTTGCTGTTAAGGTCCGGCGCATGCGATGAATTTGCCATGGGCGTCGTACACCAGCATCATCACGACCACTCCGATCACGGACATGGCAAAGGTCATTCTCACGGGCACGGGCATGGCCACTCCCATGGCCATCATCACCATGGTCCGCCCCCTTCCGGAGACGTCGGCAAAGCCTTCGCAATTGCGGTAGGACTGAATGTCGTCTTTGTCGTCGCCGAAGCCGCCGCCGGGTTCTTCAGCGGCTCGATGGCGCTGCTCGCCGACGCGGGACACAATCTCTCCGACGTTCTTTCGCTGCTGCTTGCCTGGGCCGCCAGCGTGCTCGCCGCACGCCCGCCCTCGGAGCGTTTCACTTACGGCCTCAAGAGTTCCTCCATTCTCGCAGCGATCGCCAATGCCGCGTTGCTCTGGGTCGCCATCGGCGCGATCCTTGTCGAGACGGTCCGCCGTTTCGCGGAGCCAGCGCCGGTCATGGGCACGACGATGATCGCCGTCGCCGCACTCGGCATCGCGGTGAACGCGCTGTCGGCCCTGCTCTTCGCCAAGGGCAGCAAGTCCGACCTCAACTTGCGCGCCGCCTTCGTCCACCTGATGGCCGACGCGGCGGTATCTGCGGGCGTGGTGATCGCCGGTATCGTCATTCTGTTCACCGGCTGGCAGATCGTCGACCCGATCGCTTCGCTGGTCATCACCGCCGTCATCGCCTGGTCAAGCTGGGGGCTGCTGCGCGAGTCGCTGACGATGGGCATGATGGCCGTGCCCGAGAGCATAGACATCGCTGCGGTCCGTGCCTTCCTCGAAGGCCGCCCCGGCGTCACCCGCGTCCACGACCTCCACGTCTGGCCGATGAGCACGACCGAGACGGCGCTGACCGTCCACCTCGTCATGCCCGGTGCCGACCGCGGCGACGGCTTCCTCCACGAACTGGCTCACGATCTGGAGCATCGCTTCGGCATCGGCCATCCGACCGTCCAGATCGAGACCGACGCAGAATCGCCCTGCGCGCTGGAGAGCGAAGCGGTCGTCTAGCTCGCCAATCCCGGAGCGGCGCGGATTCGCTCTGGATTGCTTCGCTGCGCTTGCCATGACGCGGCAAAATGAAAAGGCCCGCCCGGACGAACCGGACGGGCCTTTTTCATGATCCGACCCCGAAAGGCCGGAATTCAGATGCCTCAGGCGGCGGCTTCCGCCTTGTCGCCCTTGAGGACGCGGACGGGTTCCTTGCGGCCCTCGACCACTTCCTTGTCGACCACGACTTCGGCGATATCGCCTTCGGTCGGCAGGTCGAACATGGTGTCCAGCAGCAGGCCTTCCACGATCGAACGAAGGCCGCGCGCGCCGGTCTTGCGGTCGATGGCCTTCTGGGCGATCGCCTCAAGCGCCTCGTCCGTGAAGGTCAGTTCGACGTCTTCGAGGTCGAACAGCTTCGCGTACTGCTTGATCAGCGCGTTCTTCGGCTCGCGCAGGATCTTGACCAGCGCCTCGATGTCGAGGTCATTGAGGGTCGCGATCACCGGCAGACGGCCGACGAATTCGGGGATCAGGCCGAACTTGAGCAGATCTTCCGGCTCCGCCTTCTGGAGCAGTTCGCCCACGCGGCGCTTGTCCGGATCGGCGACATGGGCGCCGAAGCCGATCGAACGCTTCTGGAGGCGGTCGGCAATGATCTTTTCAAGGCCCGCAAAGGCGCCGCCGCAGATGAACAGGATGTTGGTCGTGTCCACCTGCAGGAATTCCTGCTGCGGGTGCTTGCGGCCGCCCTGCGGCGGAACCGAGGCGGTGGTGCCTTCCATCAGCTTCAGAAGCGCCTGCTGCACGCCCTCGCCCGAAACGTCGCGCGTGATCGACGGATTCTCGGCCTTGCGGCTGATCTTGTCGATCTCGTCGATGTAGACGATGCCGTGCTGCGCCTTCTCGACGTTGTAGTCGGAAGCCTGGAGCAGCTTGAGGATGATGTTCTCCACGTCCTCGCCCACGTAACCGGCTTCGGTCAGCGTGGTGGCATCGGCCATGGTGAAGGGCACGTCGAAGGTCTTGGCGAGCGTCTGCGCGAGCAGCGTCTTGCCCGAACCCGTGGGACCGACGAGCAGGATGTTCGACTTGGACAGTTCCACGTCGCCCTGCTTGCCGCTGTGCTTCAGCCGCTTGTAGTGGTTGTGGACAGCCACCGACAGCACGCGCTTGGCGCGTTCCTGCCCGATCACGTAGTCGTTAAGCGTCTCGCAGATTTCGCGGGGAGACGGCACGCCGCCGTCCTTCTTGCCCGCGATCCCGGCCTTGGTCTCTTCGCGAATGATGTCGTTGCAAAGCTCGACGCATTCGTCGCAGATGAAGACCGTGGGTCCCGCGATCAGCTTGCGCACTTCGTGCTGCGACTTGCCGCAGAAGCTGCAGTAAAGGGTGCTTTTCGCGTCAGATCCGCTCAATTTCGTCATTTTCCGTCTTTAGGCCCATTTTAGGCGACTCGTCGAGTCTACCTTGGACGAGGCCGGTTTTGCAATCCTGAGACCGATATGGGTATCCCCGCAACCGTTGCAAAGGACTGAAGGCGGGAACTCCGAAAAGTCCCCACCTTGCGGTCACGCTCAGGCTTCGGTCGGCTTGTCGCCGTCGGGGCGGGTCTCGAAGACCTTGTCGACGAGGCCGAACGCCAGCGCTTCCTCGGCTTCGAGGAAGGTGTCGCGGTCCATCGCCTTCTCGATCTCGTCGAGCGACTTGCCGGTGTACTTCACGTAGAGGTCGTTGAGGCGCTTGCGCATCCGCAGGATCTCGCGCGCCTGGATCTCGATGTCCGAAGCCATGCCCTGGGCGCCGCCCGAGGGCTGGTGGACCATGATGCGGGCGTTCGGCAGGGCGATGCGCATGCCCGGCTCACCGGCGGCGAGCAGGAAGCTGCCCATCGAGGCGGCCTGGCCGATGCACACGGTCGAGACGCGCGGCTTGATGTACTGCATGGTGTCGTGGATGGCCATGCCGGCCGTCACCACGCCGCCCGGCGAGTTGATGTACATCGAGATGTCCTTCGAGGGGTTTTCCGACTCGAGGAACAGGAGCTGCGCGACGATCAGCGAGGCCATGTGGTCCTCGACCTGGCCGGTCACGAAGACGATGCGTTCGCGCAGGAGGCGCGAATAGATGTCGAAGCTGCGCTCACCGCGGCTGGTCTGCTCGACGACCATCGGCACCAGCGCGCCGGTCACGGGATCGGTAGTGAACTTTCCTTGGGCGCCCGAAGCGCCAAACAGGTCGAGCATGGGAGTCCTCTTCTGGTTTGGACCGCCTATGTCGCGTGCCCGTGGCCGATGTTCAAGGGCTTTAACGATCTAACGCGGATGGACTTGGGATAACCTCGCTCCATCGTCGATACGAAAACGGCCCGGCGCATCTGCACCGGGCCGTTTCGTGACGATCTGTCAGCTGAAGGAGATCAGTCCTTCTTGGCAGCTGCCTTCTTGGCCGGAGCCTTCTTGGCGGGCTTGGCTTCCGCCTCACCTTCCGCAGCGGCTTCGTCCTTCTTGGCGGCGGCCTTCTTGGCGGGAGCCTTCTTCGGCTTTTCCTCGGCGGCAGCTTCCTCGGCCGGAGCCTCGGCTTCGTCCTTCTTGGCAGCAGCCTTCTTCGCCGGAGCCTTCTTCGCCGGCTTCTTGGCTTCGACCTTCTCGCCGTCGGTGTCGGCTTCGATGGCGGCCTGCAGTTCGTCGCGGGTCACTTCACGCTCGGTGACTTCGGCCTTCTCGATCAGGAAGTCGACGACCTTGTCCTCGTAGAGCGGCGCGCGCAGCTGGGCGGCCATCATCGGGTCCTGCTGGACGTATTCGAAGAAGCGCTGGCGGTCTTCCGGACGGTACTGCTGAGCGGCCTGCGAGACCAGCATCTGCATTTCCTGCGCGGTGACTTCGACGCCGTTCGACTGGCCGATTTCCGACAGGAGCAGGCCCAGACGCACGCGGCGCTCGGCGATCTTGCGGTAGTCGTCCTTCTCGGCTTCGATCTCGGCGAGAGCGGCGGCCGGGTCTTCCTCGTGGCTGGCTTCGTGGGTCAGCTGCTGCCAGATCTGCGAGAATTCGGCTTCCACCATGGTCGGCGGCACGTCGAAGTCATGGCCGGCGGCAAGCTGGTCGAGCAGCTGGCGCTTCATGGCGGTGCGGGTCAGGCCGGCAGTTTCCTGCTCCAGCTGGCCCTTCAGGAGGCCCTGAAGCTGCTCAAGGCTCTCAAGGCCGAGTTCCTTGGCGAAGTCGTCGTCGATCTTCGATTCGGCAGGTGCCTTCACTTCGTGGGCGACGATTTCGAAGGTGGTTTCCTTGCCGGCGAGGTTCGCGGCCTGGTAGTCTTCGGGGAAGGTCACGGTGATGACGCGCTCTTCACCGGCCTTGATGCCGACGAGCTGCTCTTCGAAACCGGGGATGAAGCGGTTCGAACCGATCACCAGCGGGGCCTTCTCGGCCTTGCCGCCGTCGAACTCGACGCCGTCGAGCTTGCCGGTGAAGTCGATGATGACCTGGTCGCCGTCGGCGGCGGCGCCGTCCTTGGCTTCGAAGCGCTGCTGCTGCGAAGCGATGCGCTCCACAGCTTCGGTCACAGCGTCTTCGGCCACGGGCACGACCAGCTTTTCGAGCTTGAGGCCGTCAAGCGAAGGGGCGGCGATCGTCGGCAGCACTTCGAGGCTGACGGTCAGCTCGGCATCCTTGCCCTGCTCGTAACCTTCGCCGAGGGCGACGTCGGGGTTCATCGCGGGGCGCAGGGCGTGGTCGGCGACCAGCTTGTCCATGGCTTCGCGGATCGTGGCGTTCAGGGCGTCCTGGTGGATCGCTTCGCCGTGCATCTTCTTGACGAGGTTGGCCGGAACCTTGCCGGCGCGGAAGCCGGGCATCTTCACCTGCGGGGCGATCTTCTTGATCTCGCCTTCGACGCGGGCGGTGATGGTCGTGGCGGGGATGGTCACCGTGTAGGCGCGCTTCAGGCCTTCGTTGGTGGTTTCGACGATCTGCATTTCAAATGCCTTCCTGTGCAATTCAACGGGCCTTACGGGGCCAATTCTCGCGACCTCATCTCCCCCAGGGCGGCGTAATGGTGCGGGCGAAGGGACTCGAACCCCCACATCTTTCGATACTGGTACCTAAAACCAGCGCGTCTACCATTCCGCCACGCCCGCAAAGATCGAAGCCTGAAACTCAAGGGACGTGCCCTTATAAGGCCACGCGGAAAAGGGCAAGCGCCGCGAGTCGCGCGCCAGCAACTAGGCGAAGAATCCCGAGCGGGGGTCGGGGGCGGCGGAGGCGCCCTCCCGATGAGTCAGGCAGACCTTCCGGAACCCTCCGGAACCTGAAACTCTCTCGTCGCTCCCGCGAAGGCGGGGGCCCCGCTTCTTTGCGAGGCCTCGCCACGCCGCAAGGGAGCGGGATCCCCGCCTTCGCGGGGATGACGGGGTGAGTTGTACGCATCGAGTGGAGATCGACACCTCCACAGCGCCCGCCAGCGCAACTTGTGCTCGGTTATCGGGTTCCCACTTAGGAACCGACAGCAAGGAGCGAGTAACGATCATGGCCACCCAGCCCGCCGACGATCCCGGCAACACGCCGCCCGAAACCCCGGCCCTGCCCGGCGATCCGGGCGAACCGACAGCGCCGGAGGAATTTCCCGATATCGGTCCGGACTTCGACCAGCCCGAGACCGGGCCGGTCGAACTGCCGCCTTTAGACTGAGGCTTCCCGCCTCGGTCAGTCCTTGCCGAAGAACCGCGCGAGGCTTTCCAGCATCGAAAGTTCGCGCGCGTTCACAGCCTTGGCCGCGCTCGGCACCACCGGGCATTCGAGGCAATAGGCCTGCGCCCCGCGGGTCGTGAACATGGCCCCGGCCTGCTCGGCCACCCGCGAAAACTGCTGCTGGCGGCGCACCGCCACGAAGCTGGCGAAATCGAAGGCCGACTGGGGTTCGCTCGCCGAATCCGAAGTCAGCCCGCTCAGGAACTTCGAGAACGAATCCTCGTCCTCCTTCAGGTAGACCGCCTGCCACTTGCCGTTGCCGACGCCGCCGAGGCGGGCCGCTCCGGCCAGCGCCGCGTCGAGATCGCCGATCTTGTCCACCAGCCCGATTCGCTGCGCTTCCTGCCCCGGCCAGACCCGGCCCTGCGCGATCGAATCGAGCTTCTCCGGCGTCATCTTGCGCGCCGCGGCGGAGAGGCCGACGAACTTGCGATAGGTGTTCTCGATCGAGGCCTGGAGCATGCCCTCCACTTCCGGGGTGAAGCCGCCGAGAATGTCGGGCTGGCCAGAAAGCGCCGTCGTCTTCACGCCGTCGCTGGTGACGCCGTAGTCGCCCAGGGTCTTCTCGAAGCTGGGGATCACCGCGAAGACGCCGATCGATCCGGTGATCGTCTCGGGCTGCGCGAAGACCTGCTGGCCCGGCGTCGAGACCCAATAGCCGCCGCTCGCCGCGACATTGCCCATCGAGACCACGATCGGGATCTTGCGCTCCTTGTAGCGCACGATGGCCCGGCGGATACGCTCCGCCGCCATGGCCGAACCGCCCGGCGAATCGACCCGCACGACGAGCGCCTTGAAGCCCTGGTCGATATTTTCGTCCAGCAGCTCGGCGATGCGGTCGCCGCCCGCCTTGCCCGGCCCGGCATCGCCATCGACGATCTCGCCCGCCACGGTGACGACGCCGATCTTCGCGCCCTCGGCCTTCTCCGGATTGGCGGCGAGCCAGGCGGCGAGGCGGTTGGCCTTGTACGGCAGGTCGCTGGTGCCCTTGGCCGCCTCGTTCTTGCCCGCGATCCCGGCGACGCGGTTCTGGAATTCGGTGCGGTCGCCGATGCGATCGACGAGACCGGCGGCCTTGGCGCCTTCGGCAAAGTCGCCGCCCGAAGCCTTCGACCAGGCGACCGGATCGCCCGTCATCCGCTCGAGACCGGCCTTGGGCCGCGCCCGGGCGATATCGGCCTTGTAGCCGCTCCACAGCGCGCCGTAGATGTCCTCATAGGCCTCGCGCGCGGCGGGGGACATGTCGTTGCGCAGATAGGGCTCGACGAAGCTCTTGTAGGTGCCCGCGCGGTAGACGTGGGCATTGACCTTGAAGCGGTCGAGCAGGCCCTTGAAATAGACCTGGTTGCCGCCCGGCCCGGCCACGAAAGCCCCGCCCATCGGATCGACCCAGACTTCGCTGGCATGGGAGGCGAGCTGCACGCCGTCGTCAGCATAGGCATTCGCGAACGTCAGCACCGGCTTGCCCGCCTTGCGCACGGCGTCGAGCGCCTTGCCGATCTCCTCGATGTGAACCATGCCGCCGCCCAGAAAGCGCGACATGTCGAGCACGACGACCTTGATCCGCGCATCCGTCGCCGCCAACCGCAGCGCCCGCTCGATGTCGCGCGCCTGATACTCGCCGGCGGGCGATTCCGCGCTCATCAGCAGCTTGAGCGGATCGACCTTGCTCTTTTCCTCGACGATGCTGCCGTCGAGATCGAGCAGCAGCGCGCCGTCCACGATCTTGCCCGGCGCGGGCCGCGAGGACAGCGCAGCATAGAGCAGCGCGAAGAACAACAGCAGGAAAATCAGGGCCAGAGCGTCTTTCACGCCCACCAGCAGGTTCCAGATCTTGCGCGCGAACGTCATGAATTCACCAGCCTTTCATGCCTAGCCATAACGGCCGAAAGGCGGCCCGGCCAGAGGGGGAAACCTTGCGCCTCGTCTCGGGGGCCTTCGACAGGCTCAGGCTGAGCGGGGGGAGAGGTCCAATTCCCAAGGCGATCACGCCCCTCAACCCACCTCCGCTCATCCTGAGCTTGTCGAAGGATCACACAACAAACCACTTGAGCCGACTCCGCCCCGTGCCTAAGGCCTTGTCTTCGATGACAGCTCCAGAATTCACATATCCGGAAGGCTCCGCAGCCTTCCCGCACCGCAGCCTCGTGGGCATCGGCGGCCTGGCCCCGCACGAGATCATGTTCCTCCTCGACGAGGCCCAGCAATGGGTGGAGCTGAACCGCGGCACGCAGAAGCGCCGCGACTTGCTCTCAGGCCTGACGATCATCAACGCCTTCTTCGAGAACTCGACGCGCACGCTGCTGAGCTTCGAGATCGCCGGCAAGCGCCTCGGCGCCGACGTGGTGAACATGGCCGTCGCCAATTCCAGCGTGAAGAAGGGCGAGACCCTGATCGACACGGCATGGACGCTGAACGCCATGCGCGCCGATGCCATCGTCATCCGCCATGCCAGCTCGGGCGCGGTGCACCTGATCTCGAACCTCGTCGACTGCCCGGTGCTCAATGCCGGTGACGGCCAGCACGAGCACCCGACCCAGGCCCTGCTCGACGCCCTGACGATCCGCCAGAACAAGCGCGCCTTCAACGGCCTGCGCGTCACCATCTGCGGCGATATCCTGCACAGCCGCGTCGCCCGCTCGAACATCCTCTCGCTCAACTCGCTGGGCGCCGAAGTGCGCGTCTGCGCGCCGCCCGCGCTGCTGCCCGCCGATATCGAGCGGATGAACGTGCAGGTCTTCCACGACTTCGACGCGGCGCTGAAGGGCGCCAACGTGGTGATGATGCTGCGCCTCCAGCTCGAACGCATGGAAGGCCAGTTCATCCCCTCCCCGCGCGAATATCGCCACCTCTACGGCCTCTCGCTGGAGCGCCTCGCCAAGGCGGAAAGCAATGCCCTCGTCATGCACCCCGGCCCGATGAATCGCGGCATCGAGATCGACAGCAATGTCGCCGACCTCGTCGGTCGTTCGCAAATCACCACCCAGGTCGAAATGGGCGTCGCCATGCGCATGGCCTGCCTCGAAGTGCTGACGCGAAGAGCGCGCGGTGTGGAGGGATGGGCATGAGCAACAACGCCCCCCTGACCCTGACCGGCGGCAAGCTGGTCCTCCCCGACGGCACCATTGTCCCCGGCGCGCTGCGCAGCGAAGGCGGCTTCATCACCGCCCTCGGCGCGGACGTCGCCCCCCAGCCCGGCGACGAAGTCCACGACGCGCGCGGCAAGCTGATCGCCCCCGGCCTCGTCGATATCGGCGTCTTCGCCATCGACAAACCCGCCTTCCACTTCGGCGGGATCACCCGCGCCGCGCTGATGCCCGACCAGAACCCGCCGCTCGACGTGCCCGCGCGCGTGCGCTTCGCGGCCCAGTCGGGCAAGCCGGACCTCTGGGTCCACCCGCTCGCCGCCGCCACCCAGAACCTCGAAGGCAAGGCCCTCGCCGAAATCGCCCTCATGCGCGACGCGGGGGCGAAAGCCGTCACCACCGGTCGCCAGTGGATCGGCGATTCGGGCACGATGCTGCGCCTGCTCCAGTACACCGGCATGCTCGGCATGGTCGTGCTCACCCACCCCGAGGACGCCGGGATCACCGGCAAGGCCGTCGCCACCTCGGGCGAGATGGCCACCCGCCTCGGCCTGCCCTCCGCGCCCGCCGAAGCCGAAGCCCTCGCCATCGCGCGCGACATCGCCCTGGCCGAACTGGCAGGCGCCGCCATCCACTTCCGCAAGGTCACGACCGCCAAGGGCCTCGACCTCGTGCGCCGCGCCAAGGATCGCGGACTGAAAGTCACGGCAGGCGTCACGCCCGCCTACTTCATGCTCTCGGACCTCGCGCTCGCGGGCTTCCGCACCTTCGCCCACCTCTCCCCGCCATTGCGCTCGGAAGACGACCGCAAGGCGGTGATCGCCGCCGTGGGTGACGGCACGATCGACGTCATCGCCTCTGGCCACGACCCGCGCGGCCCCGAAGACAAACGCCTGCCCTTCGCGGATTCCGCACCCGGCATGGCAGGCGCGGAAACGCTGCTGCCGCTGACGATGAACCTCGTACGCGACGGCGTGATCTCGCTCTCGCGCGCCTTCGAATTGCTCGCGACCAACCCGGCAAAGCTGCTGGGCGTCAATGCGGGCAAGCTCGAAGTCGCGGCCGAGGCGGATATCGCGGTGATCGATGCCGATCGCCCGTGGATCGTCGATTCGGACAAGATGGCGGCTGCGGCCGGGAATACGCCGTTCGACAAGCAGCCCGTGCAAGGCCGCGTGCTGGCTCTGTTCAAGGGCGGCGTGGCGGTTAAAGCCAAGTAAGAGAAGGTATAAAGCAGGGGAGCCCTTCGGCGAAGCTCAGGATAAACTTCGCCCCCCTGCACCCCCAATACCGTCTAGCTCAGGCGGACCGACTCCGTTGCGCGCCCATGGTGGCGTCGGGAGACTTATTGGCTGCGCCGCAAGGAGCGCACGACGGCTAGGTGGCGTGCGGCGCTGACATTCCGAGGGTCTGGGGGATCATCCCCCAGGACTTTCATTCTTTTAACTTCCCTAAAACCAAAAAAGACGGCCCCTGTCCGAAGACAGGAGCCGTTTAGTTCACATGGAACTCTTGTGCGAGGCAACGACCTCGCGGAAACTTCAAAGCTCGGCGCGGCGGGTCTGGCTCATCCGGACACTGCCGGGCAGAGGCCGCTGCTGCGCGTAGGCGAGGCAGGGATTGCCCCCTGCCCTCACGCTGGAGCACACCGACTGCGCCGTGCGCTGGTCGAACCCGGCTGCCGCGACGCGGTAGTAGGTCAGGCCGTTCACTTTCGCCTCGGTGATGCGCAGATCATGCCCTTTTAGCGCAGGATTGCGCGACTGGAAAATACCCCAGGCCTTTTTCGCACCGTCCATCGTCCGGAATGATCCGAGCTGGACGAGGTGCGTGCCCGAAACGACGGCCTTGGCGGGCACCGGCAGAGTGCGCGCGGCGACGGCAACCTTGGGTGTGGCGGGCTTCAGCGCCGGACGCACGGCAGCACGCGCAGGGGCGGGCGGCGGTGCAGGTGCTTCGTCCTGCGGCTGATAGGCGCCCCAGAAGCTTTCGCCACTCTGCACCGGCGGCAATTCGGCCTCAGGCACCGGCGCGGGCGTAGGACTTTCGGCCTTGGCGAACTGCGGCGCGACGGCCGGTGCGTTCAGCGCCAGCATCGTGGGCTGCCCCGGATCGGAGCGCAACGGCGCGCCGATCAGTCCAGCGATCCGGGCGCGCGACTGGTCGGCGCGGGCCGCTTTCGCCCACTCGCCGAGGCGCGCGTCGAGCTGGTCGGCGGGAACGTCCTGCGAGGCGATCAGCCGCGCCTCGCGCCAGCGCCCGTCGAGGGCATAGGCATAGGCGAGGTTCTGGCGCGCCTTGGGGGTGTTCTCGCCGCCGCGCACCACGTCGGTCAGCACGTCCACGCCCACGGCGGGCTGTCCGGCAAGGGCCACGGCGAGGCCATAGTCGCTGGCGGAGATGCCGTTCCGGAAGCGCTGAAGCACGGCCATGGCCTCCGCTCCGCGACCGGCGCCGATATAAGCGAGCGCAGTGCTGAGGCCGGTGCGCGGGCTTTGATCGCCCAGCGCAATGGCATCCTCGAACGTCGTTGCCGCCGAATCGAAGCGCCCGGCGGCGAGATAGGCCTGGGCCAGGGCGGCACGGGCCGAGGCATCGCGCGGCGAGCGGGTGACGCGCTGTTCGGCGCGGGCGAGGTCCTTATCGGCAGGCTCGCCGGGTGCCGCCGACGAACCGGCGCGGGCGAAAGGAGCCTGTCCGGCGCAGCTCACCAGCAGCACGGCGCCCATGGCGGTGCAGATCGCAAGGCCCGCATGGCGCAGGCGGAGATTGGCCTTCATTCTCATGCCCCGGCGACGCCTCCGGTAATCCGGCGCCCGAAGCCGCCGACCGGGCGCGGCGCACCGGGCAGGACGGGCTGGCCGGTGAGGCCCGGCGCCGAGAACACGGTGCGGCGGAAATTGCGTTCGAGCCGGTCGGAAACGTAGTTCCACAGCGCGGTCACTTCCTGCGCGGAACGGCCGTTCGGATCGACTTCCATGACGGTGCGGCCGTCGATCATCGAGGCGGCGAAGTCGGTGCGCTGGTGCAGCGTGACCGGCGCGACGGTGCCGTGCTGCGAAAGCGCGACGGCGGCCTCGGCAGTGATGCGGGCCTTGGGCGTCGCGGCGTTGACCACGAAGATCAGCGGCTTGCCCGCGCGCTCGCAGAGATCGACTGTGGCGCCAACGGCGCGCAGGTCATGCGGGCTGGGGCGGGTCGGCACGACGATTAGTTCGGCCACCGAGATCACGCTCTGGATCGCCATGGTGATGGCGGGCGGGGTGTCGATGACGGCCAGCTTGAAGCCCTGCTGGCGAAGCACCTGCAAATCGTTGGCGAGGCGGGCCACGGTGGTCTGCGCGAAAGCGGGATATTCGGCCTCGCGCTCGTTCCACCAATCGGCGAGCGAGCCTTGCGGATCGATGTCGATCAGCACGACCGGCCCGGCACCGGCGCGCTGCGCCTGCACGGCGAGGTGCCCGGAAAGCGTGGTCTTGCCCGAACCACCTTTCTGCGATGCCAATGCCAGTACGCGCAAAGCCGTTACCCCCTGAGCGCCGCAGAAAAATCGGCGCCTCACAAGAGGCTGGATCGCAGATCGTTCCTAATTTAGGGTTAATCCCGCAATGTCGTTTACGTGGCGTTTCCGGCGATCTGTTGATCTTATGCCATCGGAATTAACGCGATTTTCGCTCTTCCTTCTCCATCGTGCGACCTGACAGAGCATTCCGGCAAGACTTTCGCTTTCGATGACCGGACCCGAACCAGGAATTAGAGGCCAGCCGACGTGCGGAAAAATCGATGCTCCCTTTCGCTGGGTCTCGCGCCCCTGGCCTTCGCCGTCAGCCTCGCCGCCACTCCCGTCTTTGCGGACGTGAAGGCCGGGGTCGATGCCTGGACCGCGGGCAACTATGCCGCCGCCGTGCAGCAGTGGAGGCCGCTGGCCGACAAGGGCGACGCCGATGCCCAGTTCAACCTCGCGCAGGCCTACAAGCTGGGGCGCGGGGTGCCGGTCGATCTCGGCAAGGCGGAGGCGCTTTACGGCAAGGCCGCCGCGCAGGGCCATGTGCAGGCCTCGGACACGTATGGCCTGATCCTTTTCCAGCGCGGCGAGCGGGCGCAGGCCATGCCCTATATCCGCAGTTCCGCCGCGCGCGGCGATGCACGGGCCGAGTACATTCTCGGGCTGGCCCATTTCAACGGCGATATCGTGGAGAAGGACTGGGTCCGCGCCTATGCCCTCGTCAGCATGGCACAGCGCGCGGGTCTGGCGCAGGCCACGAGCGCGCTCGCGCAGATGGACGAGCATATCCCGCTGGCAGACCGGCAGAAGAGCATCGCCCTCGCTGCCCAGCTCACCGCGCAAGCCGACGCGACCCGCGTGAGCGAGGCGACCGGCGCGGAACTCGGCACGGTGCCCCGCGCCGTGGCGGCACCGCGAGTCGCCGTCGCCCAACCTGCTCCCAAACCGGTCCCGAAAGCGCCGCCCCGCCCTGCTCCGGTGGCGGCGAGCGGCGGTGTGTGGCGACTCCAGCTCGGCGCTTTCGGCGTTCCCGGCAATGCCGAGCGCCTCTGGGCTTCACTGGCGAAACGTCCGGAAATGACCGGCGCCAAGCGCCAGCTCGTCCCCGCCGGAAAGCTGACCAAGCTCTATGCCGCCGGATTCGCCAGCAAGGCGCAGGCGGACAAGGCCTGCGGCGCGCTCAAGGCCTCAGGCCACGAATGCATCGTCACCTCGTAGTTTTCGAAGGTTCGCGCCGGTCGTCGTGGACGAGGCACATCTGATCGCTTACTCTCCCGCGCAGGGAGACAGGGAATGCTGGAAGCGATCACGGGCGAAAACGCCCGGACAGCACCACGCGCGTCGATGTCATGGCGGCCACCCGATGCGGGAGGACGACTGGCGACGCTCGACCTCATCCGCGGCGTGGCCGTGCTGGGTATCCTCGCCATCAACATATCCGGGTTCGCCGGGCCGAGCCTAGGGGCGCTGACCCCGGACTTTCCCGCCCCCGCCAGCCTCCCTGACGAGGCGGCCTGGGCTTTCGGATTCCTGTTCTTCGAAGGCAAGATGCGGGCGCTTTTCGCCATGCTGTTCGGTGCGGGCATAGCCCTCCAGTGCGCGCGCATGGACACCGCCGGGCAGGACGGAGACTTGCTGCAATTCCGCCGCCTCTGCTGGCTGATGGTCTTCGGCACGCTCCATTACCTGCTGCTGTGGTGGGGCGACATCCTGTTCGTCTACGCCTGCTGCGGCATCGCCGTGCTGTTTCTGCGGCGCCTGCCCTACGCGGTGCTGCTGGGCCTGGCCGCCGGGATCATCGTCACCGCGACGGTGGTGGACTTGTGGTCGATGCTCCCGCTCGCCCGCGCCGAGGAGGCGGTCCGTCTCGGCACCGCGAGCGCGGCGCAGCATGGGGAAGTGCTCGCCCGGCTCGATTTCTACCACGCCAATACGGCGGGGCAGATGCGGCTCTATCACGCGGGCTTCGTCGATATCGCGCTCTCCAAGCTGCGCGGCGATCCGTTCTGGCTCTTCACCATGACCGCCCATGCCTGGAGCGAAGTCCTGCCGCTGATGCTGCTGGGCGTGGTGCTGCTGCGGAGCGGGTTCTTCGCCGGGACATGGCCCGCGCACTGGATGAAGCGCCTGCGAATCGGTGCCACCGCCATCGGACTTGGCCTTACGCTGCTGGTGCTCGCCTGGGCCTGGCCGCGCCATTTCCCGCCGATCGCCATGGCCATGCTGCTCGGCGAAGCGCTCTGGCCCGCGCATCTGCTCATGGCGCTGGGCTATGCCGCCCTGCTCCTATGGGCGACGCCGCGCCTGATCGATACCCGGCTCGGCCAGCGGATCGTCGCGGCAGGCCGGACGGCCTTCACCAACTATATCGCCACCAGCCTGCTCATGTGCGGCCTGTTCTACGGGTGGGGGCTGGACCTGTTCGGCAAAGTCGGCCCGGCCGGGCAATGGGCCTTCGTTCTGCTCGGCTGGATCATGATGCTGACCTGGAGCGCGGCCTGGCTGAGTCGCTATCGCAGAGGCCCGCTGGAGCTGCTCTGGCGCTGCCTGACTTTGCAAAAACGCCTGAAAAACCGGCGTTCGACAGTGGCTTGAGAGAAAAATCAACTCCGCTATTGCGATCCATTTGCATTTGCATATGATGGTCCTCAAGAGGATCGCACCATGTACGTTTGTATCTGCAATGCCATTCGTGAGACCGACCTGCGCACCGTCGCCCGCTGCTGCCGCGGCGATGCGGCAGCGCTCTACGGCGCTCTCGGACATGCACCGCAATGCGGACAGTGCCTGGACGATGCCGAAGACATTATCGCCGAGGAATCGGCAAGCGCCAACGCGCCGCTGAGCGCAGCAGCCTGACCCTGCAACAAGGCGGGTTACACCTGGCTTCGGCCGGGTGTTTTCGCGCGTCCGCTTGCCTTGTGCTCCCGAAAGGGCCATAAACCCGCCCGAACAGATTCAGGAGCTTTCCCATGAAGGGCGACCAGCAGGTCATCGATTTTCTCAACAAGGCGCTCTTCAACGAGCTGACCGCGATCAACCAGTACTGGCTGCACTACCGCATGCTGGACAACTGGGGCATCAAGAAGCTCGCCGAGTATGAGCGCCACGAATCGATCGACGAAATGAAGCACGCCGACGTGCTGGCCGACCGCATTCTCTATCTCGACGGCCTCCCCAACTTCCAGGCCCTCGGCAAGCTGCGCATCGGCGAAAGCGTCGAGGAAATCCTGAAGGCCGACCTCGCGCTCGAACACGACGCGATCCCGCTGCTCAAGGACGCCATCGCCCACTGCGAAACCGTGCGTGACTTCGTCAGCCGCGAAATCTTCGCCCGCATCCTCGAAAGCGAGGAAGAGCACGTCGACTTCCTCGAAAAGCAGTTCGACATGATCGAGCGCATGGGCATCCAGAACTACTGCCAGCTCCAGAGCAAGCCGGCGGGCGAGGGCGAGTAAGTCCGGACGGCGCGCAGAAGGCCTCCATCTCAGAAATGGACTTTCTCGCGCGCCTCGGCCTTTCGATACCCCTGATACAGGCGCCGATGGCGGGCACATCCACCCCCGCCCTCGCCGCCGAAGTCTGCAATGCCGGAGCGCTCGGCTCGCTCGCCCTCGGGGCCATCGCCCCCGACGAGGCCCGGCGCCAGATCGCCGATCTGCGCAGCCGCACCGCACAGCCCTTCAATCTCAACCTCTTCGTCCACGAGACGCCGCAGCCCGATCCTTCAAGGGAAGCGGCATGGCTGGACGCGCTTGCGCCCCTCTTCGCGGAGTACGGCACACAGCCGCCGGGTGCGCTGGAAACGATCTATGAGAGCTTTGCGGGCAACGCGGAGATGCTCGATGTCGTGCTGGAAGCGAAACCCGCCGTCGTCAGCTTCCACTTCGGCCTGCCCGATGCGGCCACCATCGCCGCGCTCAAGCGGGCGGATTGCCTGCTCCTCGGCAGCGTCACCAGCCTTGCCGAAGCGGAACTTTCGCTGGCGGCAGGGATCGACGTGCTCGTGGCGCAAGGCTGGGAAGCGGGTGGCCATCGCGGCATGTTCGATCCCGATACGGCGGACGATCGGCTCGGCACATTCGCACTGACCCGCCTGCTCACGCGATGGGGCAAACTGCCGGTGATCGCGGCAGGCGGGATCATGGACGGGGCCGGTATCCGCGCCGCGCTCGATCTCGGCGCGGTCGCCGCGCAGCTCGGCACCGCCTTCATCGCCTGCCCGGAAAGCAGCGCCGATGCGGGCTATCGCGCATTGCTCGCCTCCGATGCGGCAGAGTACACGGCGATGACGCGGGCGATCTCGGGCCGCCCGGCGCGCTGCCTCGCCAATCGTTTTACGGAGTTCGGAGAGCGGCCCGACCTGCCGCCCGTTCCTGCCTATCCGCGCGCTTACCATGCCGGAAAGGCGCTCAATGCCGCCGCGAAAGCGCGCGGCGAGACGCGCTACGGCGCGCAGTGGGCGGGACAGGGCGCGCCGCTGTCCCGCGCGATGCCGGCGGCGGAGCTGGTCGCCCTGCTCGCCGCCGAACTTTCGCTTACTTAGCTTCCGCTGCCGAGGCCGTCTTGTCGGTCCGGTACTTGTCGAACCACGCCAGGATCGCCGAAGCCTTGGCCGCCGACTGCGAGGGCCGCGCGGCAATGCCGCCGTGGCTCGCCCCCGGCACTTTGACCAGCGCCGTCGGCACGCCGCGAATCTGGAGCGCCGCATAATACTGCTCCGCCTCGCTGACCGGGGTGCGGAAGTCTTCCGATCCCACGACCACCATCGTCGGCGTCTTGACGTTGCCGACCAGGCTCAGCGGCGAGCGGCGCCAGTATTCCATGGGGTCTTCCCAGGGCTTCTTGTCGAACCAGTAGCGCGAGGTGAACGGCGTGGCGTCCATCGTCAGCGCCTCGCTGATCCAGTTGATGACCGGCTTCTGCGTCACCGCCGCCTTGAAGCGGTCGGTCTTGCCAACGATCCACGCGGTCAGCACGCCGCCGCCCGAGCCGCCGGTGACGAAAAGGTTGTTCGGATCGGCCACCCCGTCGGCAATCGCGGCATCGACCGAGGCCATGAGGTCGTCGTAGTCGGTGCCGGGATAGGCGCGGTCGATCAGGTTGGCGAATTCCTCGCCGTAGGAGGTGCTGCCGCGCGGGTTGGTATAGAGCACCGCGTAGCCGTGCGCCGCGTAGAGCTGGTAGTCGGTCGCGAAGCCCGGCGCATAGGCAGTGTTCGGGCCGCCGTGGATTTCGAGGATCAGCGGCGCCCTCTGCCCCGGCGCGAGGCCCGGCGGCGTCACCAGCCAGGCGTCGATCGCGCGGCCGTCCGGCGCCGTCACCGCCAGCTTGCGCACCGGCGCGAGGGCCTTGGCATCGAGCCAGGTGCCGTTGAGATCGGTCAGCTTGCGCCCTGCCCCGCCATTACTGACCCAGAGATCGGCGGGACGCTGCGTCGTGCCCGAAGTATAGGCCACGCGCCCGTTCTTCGACACGCTGAAGGCGCCGCCGGTATAGGGCCGGTCGAAGTGATCGCCGGGGCTGAGGCCTTCGACGACGTTCTTGCGCGCACCGTCGAGGCCGACGCGGGCCACATAGGTCTTCGCGTGGTCGTCGTATTGCACCATGATCGCCGCATTACCCGCCCAGTCGAGCGCGTCGATCGAATGATCGAAGCCCTTGGTGAGCAGCCGCGAGCCGGAACCGTCGCTGTTCATCACGTAGAGGTCGGAATTCTCGTAGGAACGGTTCACGTCGTCATAGCCGACATAGGCGATGTGCTTGCCGTCCGGCGATACTTTCGCGCCGGAATCCGGCCCATTGCGCGAGGTCAGCGCGGTCACTGCGCCGCTGGCGAGATCGAGTGCGTAGACTTCCGAATTGTTGATGTCGCGCTGCCAGTTGTCGTGGCGGTTGGCGCTGAAGACGATGCGCTTGCCGTCCGGCGTCCACGAGAGCGGGCCGCCATCGTCGAAATCGCCGAAAGTCAGTTGGCGCGGGGCGCCGCCATCGGCGGATACCACGAACAGGTGGTCGTAGCCCGGCTGCGCGTAGCCGCCGCCGTCAAAGCGATAGGTCACGCGGTCGATCACCTCCAGCGGCTCAGCCCACTTTGCGCCTTCGGGGCGGCCCGAGGGCTGCGAGCCCATCTTGAGCCCCTCACCGGGCACCCGCATGGTATAAGCGATCCGGGTGCCGTCGGGCGACCACGCGAGGCTGCCCGGACTGTCAGGAAGGCCCGTCACCTTGACCTTGGCGCCGCCGTCCAGCCAGAGCACATAGAGCTGCGGCGCGCCGCTGCCGTCGCTCGACACGAAAGCCAGACGCTTGCCGTCCGGCGACCAGCGCGGCGAGACATGCGCCCCCGTGCCGGTGACGAGCGGGCGCTGCACGCCGCTGGCCGCATCGACCAGCCAGATCGAGGGCACGACCTTGTCGGTCATCACGTCGGCAGCGGCGCGGACATAGGCGATGCGGCTGCCGTCGGGCGAGATCTGCGGATCGGTGGCACCGGCCAGCTTGAACAGGTCGTCGGGGGTGAAGCCGCGCTCCGGTCCCTTGGTGGCAGGAGCCGCATCCGCAGCAAAGGCGGACGAGAGCGGAACAACGGCGCAGGTCAGCGCGAGAGCGGCCATACGGGCGGCCAGGTTACTGGGCAAAATGGGAAACTCCTGCTCGAAAGGCGGATGGTCCTGTCTCGCCCAGACTTCGTGAAAAATCCAGTCACGAAGCCTCTCGCGATTGCCTCTGCGCAAATCATGCTAAGACGCGAGGCATGGAGCAACCCGAACGCCCCCCCTATACCATCGAGGACTACGGTTTCGGCGTCCTCGTCATTCTCGTCACCGCCGCATTCGCCTGGCTGCTGCTGCCCTATTTCGGCGCCGTGCTCTGGGGCGTGGTCGCCGCGATCCTGTTCCAGCCGCTGACCGCAAAGCTCGCGGCGGCCCTCGGCGGACGCAAGAGCCTGGCGGCGGGCCTCATGCTGCTGGCACTGCTGGCGCTGTTCATCATCCCCACCATCCTGCTCGGCGTCAGCCTCGTGCAGGAAGTCTCGAACATCTACGAGCAAGTGCGCGGCGGCCAGATCGACATTCCGCACATGCTCGAACAAGTCCGTGCCGCCGTGCCGGAATCGCTGGAACGCATGGTCGACCGCTACGGCCTCGCCGATTTCGAGAACTTGCGCCGCCAGTTCGGCGCGGGCATCGCCAATGGCCTCCAGGGCCTCGCCGCGCGGCTGCTCTCGGTCGGCCAGGGCGCCTTGAGCTTCCTCGCGGCGCTGGGCGTGATGCTCTACCTCACCTTCTTCCTGCTGCGCGACGGCGACCGTTACGGCGCGCTGATCCGCGATGCCATGCCGCTGCGCCCACACCTGCGCGACCGGCTCGTCGCCAATTTCGTCGTCGTCGTGCGCGCGACGATGAAGGGCACGGTGGTCGTCGCCGTGGCGCAGGGGCTGGTCGGCGGCACGATCTTCTCGCTGCTGGGCATCCAGGGTTCGCTGCTCTGGGGCGTGATGATGGGCTTCTTCTCGCTGCTGCCCGCGGTCGGCACCGGCCTCGTCTGGGTGCCGATGTCGGCCTACCTGCTGGCGACCGGCCACATGTGGCAGGGCGGCGTGCTGGCCTTCTGCGGCCTCTTCGTGATCGGCATGATCGACAATATCCTGCGCCCGATCCTGGTCGGGCGGGACACCCGCATGCCCGACTTCGTGGTGCTGATCGCGACGCTGGCGGGCCTGCAGATATTCGGCCTCAACGGTTTCATCGTCGGCCCGGTGATCGCCGCGCTGTTCATCGCCGTCTGGACGCTGATGCGCGAGATCAAGAACAGCGACGGCATGCTGGAACCCGATGCCATCGAGGTCGCGGAAGAACGCGCCGAAGCGCCGCTATCGGATGCGGAAACCGCGGCGCATCCATCCTGACACGAAAAAGGCCGCCGGAGATCATCTCCGGCGGCCTTTCGCTTACTTGGCGAAGGGGTTCTTCGGCATCCGCAAGTTGAGCCGGATCGGCACCGCCTCGAAGCCCAGCTCGCGGCGCATGCCGTTGATAAGGTAGCGGCGATAGCTTTCCGGCAGCAGGTCTAGGCGCGTACCGAACAGCACGAAGCCCGGCGGGCGGGTCTTGGCCTGGGTGATGTAGCGCAGCTTGATGCGCTTGCCGCCCGGTGCCGGCGGCGGGTTGGCCGAGAGCGCATCGTCGAACCAGCGGTTGAGCGCGGCGGTCGGCACGCGCTTGCTCCAGGCTTCGCGGATCGAGAAGCCGGTGGCGATGAGATCGTCGATACCCTTGCCGGTCCGCGCCGAAACCGCCAGCAGCGGCACGCCGCGCACCTGGGCCAGACCTTCGTCGAGCGCGCCGCGAATGCCGTTGAACAGGCCGGACGGGCCTTCCGCCACGTCCCACTTGTTGATCGCGATGATCAGCGCCCGGCCCTCTTCCAGCACCTTCGAGGCGATGGTGAGGTCCTGATGCTCCAGCCCGCGCGTAGCGTCGAGCAGCAGCACGACCACTTCGGCGAAGTCGATCGCATGGCGGGCGTCGGCCACGGCCATGCGCTCCAGCTTCTCGGTGACGTTGGCGCGCTTGCGCATGCCTGCGGTGTCGATCAGGCTGACCTGGCGGACTTCCTGCGTCTTGGGGTCGGTCCACTCCCAGTCGACCGTGATCGAATCGCGGGTGATCCCCGCTTCCGGCCCGGTGAGCAGGCGATCCTCGCCGAGGATGCGATTGATGAGCGTCGACTTGCCCGCATTCGGACGGCCGACGACCGCCAGCTTGAGCGGACGGCGCAGCAGCGCTTCCTCGTCCTCTTCCTCGGGGAACTCCGGCTCTTCGGGCTGGAGCGGTTCGAGGTGCGGCAGCAGCGATTCGAACAAGTCGGCAATGCCGACGCCGTGCTCCGCGGAGAAGGTGATCGGATCGCCGAGACCCAGCGAATAGGCCTCCAGCACGCCGCCCTCGCCCGCGCGGCCTTCGGCCTTGTTGGCCAGCACGATCACCGGCACCGTCGAGGCACGCAGCCACTGGCCGATTTCCTCGTCCAGCGGGGTCAGACCGGCGCGCGCGTCGACCACGAAGAGCGCGACATCGGCGGTTTCCAGCGCCGCTTCGGTCTGCTTGCGCATACGGCCGGGCAGCGTCTGGTCCTCGTCGTCTTCCCAACCTGCGGTATCGACGATCTGGAATTTCAGGCCGAGCAGCTCGGCGTCGCCGAAGCGGCGGTCACGCGTGACGCCGGGCTGATCGTCGACGAGCGCGAGCTTCTTGCCGACAAGCCGGTTGAACAGCGTGGACTTGCCGACGTTCGGTCGGCCGATGATGATGACCTGAGGTAACATGCTATAACTCGATAAGGGATTCCGGCCCCTAGACGAATTCCGCGCAAATGGGAACTTTCGCATTTTCGCCATGCTGCGGGAACAAATTCCTACCTCGTGATTAACCATCCCCCGAAGGATTCTCACAAGCAGACAGGGCCGAATTGAGGGGCATGAAGGGTTACCGGATCGCAATCATGCTGGGACTGGCCGGAGCGACTGTCGCGCCTGCAAGCGCCCGCTCCGCCATCGACGACGCACTTGCCGGCATGGACGACGACCGTCCCGCCGCCGCGAAAGGCCCCGACTATCTCGAATGCGTGCCCTATGCCCGGCAGCTTTCGGGCATCCAGATCTTCGGCGACGCGCATACCTGGTGGAAGCAGGCCTCGGGCCGCTACGCCACCGGCCATGCGCCGCGCGTCGGCGCGGTCATGGCGATGGAGCCTTACGCGAATTCGCAACTCGGCCATGTCGCCACCGTGAGCAAAGTGGTCGATTCGCGCACAATCCTGGTCAGCCACGCCAACTGGTCCCCGATCGAGGGCCAGCGCGGGCGGATCGAGAAGAACGTCACCGTGCTCGACGTCTCCCCCGCCAACGACTGGAGCGAAGTGCGCGTCTGGTATCAGCCGATCCACAACCTCGGCACCACGCATTGGCCGGTCTCGGGCTTCATCTACAACGACAGGCCCGGCAAGACGGTGGCCGCGACCAAGAAAAAGGGCCGCCGAAGCGACCCTATCGGCGACATCATCGCCGGTAACTACTGAGCGATCGCCAGAGCTTACTGAACAGTCGCCAACCCCGTCACCCTGAACTTGTTTCAGGGTCCATTCGTGAACCTCAACCGGAGGTCTGAGCGGCGAAATGGACCCTGAAACAAGTTCAGGGTGACGATGTGGCTAAACGCAGATTTCGCGTCATTGGCCCAAGAACAGGCCCAATGATGCCGAAAACCTCAGATCTTCGCGACGGGCGCGTCCTCGCCGAGGTCTTCGTACCAGGCCTCGACCGGGCCCTGGAGCTTGACGGTCAGCGGATTGCCCTTGCGGTCCAGCGTCTTGCCAGCCTGCACGCGCACCCAGCCTTCGGAAATGCAATATTCCTCGACATTGGTGCGCACGGTGCCCTTGAAGCGGATACCCACGCCGCGCTTCAGCTTGTCCTCGTCGAAGAACGGGCTGCTGGGGTTGATGGCGAGGTGGTCGGGCGGCACGTCGGCGCCGGTCTTGGTCTCTTCGGTCATGCCCTCGCGATTTAATTGCAGATGGGCGCTTGTCAATTCGATCCGACTCATCTAGAGGCGCGCTTCCCCGACGGACACGGTCCATTCGGCGGGCGCGTAGCTCAGTGGTAGAGCACACCCTTCACACGGGTGGGGTCGCAGGTTCAATCCCTGCCGCGCCCACCATCTCCCCTTTCGCGAGATGGCTCAAGTCCTCGGACATTTTCCCCAAGATCGCCGTTCTCCGCAGGGTCAACCGCAGCCTCGAATCTTGCGCCTTCCGGCCTGAGACGGCATAGCGCGCGCCATGCACGATATCCGCCTTATCCGCGAGAATCCCGAAGGATTCGACGCCGGCCTCGCCCGCCGTGGGGTTGCCCCCGTGGCCGCCGACATCCTCGCCCTCGACGAGCAGCGCCGCTCGGTCGCGACGCGTATGCAGGAAGGGCAGAATCGCCGCAACGAAGCCTCGAAGGCGATCGGCAAGGCCATGGGCCAGGGCGACACCGCCACCGCCGAAGCGCTCAAGGCCGAAGTCGCCCAGCTCAAAGACACCCTCCCCGCGCTCGAAGCCGAGGAGAAGGAGCTATCCGCGCAGCTGCATAACGCGCTGGCGGGCCTGCCCAACATTCCCGTGGCCGAAGTGCCCGACGGCGCGGACGAGACCGAGAACGTCGAAGTCGCGAAATGGGGCACGCCCGGCACTTTCGCCTTCGAGCCGAAGGAACATGCCGATCTCGGCCCGGCGCTCGGCCTCGACTTCGAGACCGGCGCGAAGATTTCCGGCGCGCGCTTCACGTTCCTGAAAGGCCAGATGGCCCGCCTGCACCGTGCGCTGGCGCAGTTCATGCTGGACACCCAGACCGCCACCAACGGCTACATGGAATGCATCGTGCCGCTGCTGGTCAAGGACGAAGCCGTGTTCGGCACCGGCCAGCTTCCCAAGTTCGCGGAAGATCTGTTCCGCACCACCGACGGCCGCTGGCTGATCCCCACCGCCGAAGTCTCGCTGACCAATGCCGTGCAGGACGAGATCGTCGATCTTGAAGCCCTGCCGCTGCGCATGACCGCGCTCACCCCCTGCTTCCGCTCGGAAGCGGGCGCGGCGGGCCGCGACACGCGCGGGTTCATCCGCCAGCACCAGTTCGAGAAAGTGGAACTCGTCACAGTCTGCCCGCCCGAGCAGTCGGAAGCCGAGCACGAGAAGATGGTCGCCGCCGCCGAATCGATCCTCCAGGCGCTGGAACTGCCTTATCGCAAGGTCCTGCTCTGCTCGGGCGACATGGGCGCGACCGCGCGCAAGACCTTCGACCTCGAAGTCTGGCTGCCGGGTCAGGCCGCCTACCGCGAGATCAGCTCGATCTCGAACTGCGGCGACTATCAGGCCCGCCGCATGAACGCGCGCTTCAAGCCGGAAGGCTCGAAGAAGACCGAGTTCCTGCACACCCTCAACGGCTCGGGCCTCGCGGTCGGCCGCACGCTCGTCGCCGTGCTGGAGAACTACCAGCAGGAAGACGGCTCGGTGCTGGTTCCGGAAGCGCTCAAGCCGTGGATGGGCGGGATCGAGAAGCTGGAGCCCTGCTTCTGAAGGGGCTTCGACAGGCTCAGCCTGAGCGGGGTTGAGAGGGCCTCCTCCAATCCCGCCGAGTTGATCCTCCCCTTCGCTCATCCTGAGCCTGTCGAAGGATGAACGGGCCAACGCCCGGCCAAGTTAGAGAGACACTATGCGTATCCTGCTCACCAACGACGACGGCATCAACGCCCCCGGCCTCTACGTCCTCGAAAAGATCGCCGCACAGCTTTCGGACGATATCTGGATCTGCGCGCCGAGCGAGGAACAGTCCGGCGCGGGCCACTCGCTGACGCTCGGCCGCCCGGTGCGGATGCGCGAACACGCGCCCAAGCGCTTCTCGGTGACGGGCACGCCCACCGATTCGGTGACGCTCGGCATCAAGAAGGCCATGCCCGGACCGCCCGACCTGATCCTTTCCGGGGTCAATCGCGGCGCCAATCTCGGCGACGACGTGACTTATTCGGGCACCGTCTCCGCCGCGATGGAAGGCGCGCTGGCGGGCATCCGCTCGATCGCGCTGAGCCAGGTCTATGCAGGCGAAGGCCATGGCAACAACGTCAGCTTCTCGGCTGCCGAGGAATGGGGCGCCAAGGTCCTGAAGCCCCTGCTCGACGCACCTTTCGCGCCGCGCACGCTGGTCAATGTGAACTTCCCCCCGGTGGCCGGTGCCGATGTAAAGGGCATCCGCGTCGTCCGTCAGGGCTTCCACGACTATGCGCGCGGCTCGGTGGTCGAAGGCATGGACCCGCGCGGGTTCCCCTACTACTGGTTCGGCCTCCACGGCATCGAGCAGACCCCCGGCCACAGGACCGATCTGGAAGCCATCGCCGAGGGTTATATCTCGGTGACGCCGCTCCAGCTCGACCTCACGCACGACGCCTCGCTGGCCGAGATGGCGAGCCGCTTCGAGGCATGATGCGCAAGACTGCCCTGCTGCTGGCGGCACTCGCGCTGCCGCTTGCTCCTGCTTTCGCCGCCGCGCCGAAGGACGAGGCCGTGCACGTCGTCGCGGCGGGCGAGACGCTGAACGGCATCGCCAACCGCGCCGGCGTCTCCGCCGAGGCGCTGGCCAAGGCGAACCGGCTGAAGGCGCCTTATGTCGTCAGGCTCGGCCAGAAGCTGACGATCCCCCGCGCCAAGGCGGCACCGGCAAAGGCGCCCGCAAAAAGTCCGGCCAAGCAGCCCGATCCCGCCGCCCCGGCGCGAAAGGCCGCCGCCGCTGCGAACTCGACCGCCAAGGCCGCCATCGCCGCCGCCGGATCGCCGGAGCAAGAGAGCATCCACGTCGTCCAGCCCGGCGAAACCCTCGGCAGCATTGCGCTGGCCGCCAAGGTCCCGCGCGTGCTGATCGCCGAGGCCAACGGCTTGCAGCCCCCCTATGCCGTGCGTCTCGGCCAGAAGCTGCACATTCCCCGCACCCGCCGCCACACGGTGAAGGCGGGCGATACCGGCTTCTCGATCTCCTACAAATACGCCGTGCCGTGGGAGCAGATCGCGCTCGCCAACGGTCTCGACGCCGGTGCGCCGGTCAAACCGGGGCAGGCGCTGCTGATCCCGACCCTGCTCGATCCGCCCGCGACAAGCGCCGCTCCGGCCACGCCTGTCGACGCGCCCCCTCCCCCGGCGGCCCGGTCGAAGCGCTTCGCATGGCCCGTGAACGGCCCCGTCCGCCGCGGCTTCGCGAGCGGCACGAACAACCACGACGGCATCGACATCAAGGCGCCGGAAGGCACCATGGTCCGCGCTGCCGCCGCCGGCACCGTCCGCTTCGCCGGGATGGAAAAGGAGCAGTTCGGCAACCTCGTCGTCCTCGACCACGGCGACGGATGGTTCACCGCCTATGCCTTCCTCAGCCGCGTGACCGTGAAGGACGGCGCGAAAGTCGCCGCTGGGGAACGGGTCGGCCTCGTCGGTCACACCGGCCTCGCCAAGGGTAACGAACTGCACTTCGAAGTCCGGCGGGACGGCAAGCCCGTCGATCCGCTGGACGACCTGCCGAAGGCTCCCTAAACTGACGGGGCATGTCGAAACGGCACCCCGTCCGCAACCTGCTGCGACCCAACGCGATCAAGCCCTTGCGCCGCACGCTGGCGGTGCCGGTCTGGGCCGACGTGGCCCTGCGGTTCGGCGGCGCCTTCCTGCTGATCTTCATCGTCATCATGGTCCACTGGAGCGACCGGGCGGGCCTCAACGACGTGCACGACGGGCAGGTCAGCTTCCTCGACGTCGTCTATTTCACGATGATCTCGATCACGACCACCGGCTTCGGCGACATAGCCCCGGTCAGCGACCGTGCCCGCCTGATCGAGGCGGTGCTGGTCACGCCGATCCGGCTCGCGGTCATTACCATCTTCGTCGGCACCGCCTACAATTTCATCATCAAGCGCAGCTGGGAGACATGGCGCATGAAGCGAATCCAGGAGAGGCTGGAGGACCACATCGTCGTGCTCGGCTTCGGCGTCAGCGGCTCTGAAGCAGCGCGCGAACTGATCGAACGCGGCACCGACCCCGCCTGCATCGTCGTGGTGGACCCCGCGCAGGCGCGCCTCGCCCAGGCCGAGAAGATGGGCTGCAACGTGCTCCAGGGCGACGCCACCCGCGACGAAGTGCAGAACGCCGTCCGCGTCGGCACGGCACGCTCGATCCTCGTCTCGGCCGGGCGAGACGATACGTCGGTGCTGATCGTGCTGACCGCCCGCCATCTCGCGCCGAAAGCGCCGATCACCGTCGTCATCCGCGCCGACGACAACGAATTGCTCGCCCGGCAGGCCGGGGCCAACAATGTCATCAACCCGGTCCGCTTCACAGGCCTGCTGCTCGCCGGATCGGCGGAAGGGCAGCATATCGCCGACTATTTCTCCGACCTCGCCTCGGCGGCGGGACGGGTCCAGCTGGTCGAGCGCGCCGTCGATCCGTCGGAAATCGGCGGACCGCTCGACACGCTTGTCAGCGGCGGCAAGGGCCTGCGCATCTACCGGGGGGCACGCACCATCGGTTTCTGGGAAGACGATGCCAAGGCGCTCAAGGCCGGAGACGTGGTCGTCGAGATTCTGCCGACGGCCTCCACCGACCGCCCTCTCGAAGGCGACGAATCAGCCTAGCAGCCAGAACACCAGGCCCATCGCCAGATAGGCGACCAGCCAGAACAGGCAGTCCATCGCCCGGCGCATCGGCTCGGCGCGGTAGCGGACATGGGTCAGCCAGATCGCCGGGAGCACGAAAGCGATGGCGACGCCGCCGGTCTGCATGAAATAGAGCCAGGGCTTGGCCGCCAGCGTCTCGGCGCCGATTCGCGCGAAATTGTGGCCGAGCATCACCGAACTGATCAGGAACACGAAGCAGACGAGGCCGTAATTGCCCGCCCGCTCGGACTTGCGGGGCGAAAGGCTGCGTCCGTCCTGAAACGGCGGCCCGTTCCAGATCACCCCCAGCACGACGGCGAGTGCCGCTGCCAGAACCACGGCCAACCAGTTCACCGGACCCATTACGATGTTCCTTTTTCCAACAGCTTCTTCCTTGCGCAGGGTCTTCCCGAAGGTGCAAGGGCGCTAACGGTATGCGAGGCAGATAGGTGCGAATCATTTTCACATGATTCGTTTTTCGTGACTCTCGGCCGCAATGCGCGTATCGGGCGCGCCATTCCTATGGCTATCGAAATCCCCTCTCCGCCCAAGGTCGGCATGGTCAGCCTCGGCTGCCCCAAGGCGCTTGTCGACTCCGAACGCATCCTCACCCGCCTGCGCGCCGACGGCTACACGATGAGTCCCGACTATGCCGGGGCCGATGTCGTGCTCGTCAACACGTGTGGATTCCTCGATTCCGCGAAGGAAGAGAGCCTTTCCGCGATCGGTGAGGCCATTGCCGAAAACGGCCGCGTGATCGTCACCGGCTGCATGGGCAACGAGGCCGACGTGATCCGCGCCCGCTTCCCGGATGTGCTCGCCGTCACCGGCGCGCACCAGTACGAAGCCGTGGTCGAGGCCGTGCATGAAGCCGCGCCGCCCGAGATTTCGCCTTACGTCGATCTGATCCCGCAGGCCTACGACGAAGCGGGCGTGAAGCTGACGCCGCGCCACTACGGCTATCTGAAGATCTCGGAAGGCTGCAACCACGCTTGCTCTTTCTGCATCATCCCCAGCCTGCGCGGCAAGCTGGCGAGCCGCCGCATCGACGCGGTGCTGCGCGAGGCGGAAAAGCTGGTGCAGGCCGGGACCCGCGAACTGCTGGTCATCAGCCAGGACACTTCGGCCTACGGCGTCGACGTGCGCCATGAAACGCGCATGTGGAAGGACCGCGAAGTCCGCACCCACATGACCGATCTCGCCCGCGAGCTTGGCCAGCTCAGCGATTCGCAGGGCCGCAAGCCTTGGGTGCGCCTGCACTACGTCTACCCCTACCCCCATGTCGACGCGGTGATCCCGCTCATGGCGGAAGGGCTGATCACGCCTTACCTCGACATTCCGTTCCAGCACGCGGCGCCTTCGGTGCTCAAGTCGATGAAGCGCCCGGCCAACGAGGCCAAAGTGCTCGATCGCCTGCGCAAGTGGCGCGAGATCTGCCCGGATATCGCCATCCGATCCAGCTTCGTGGTCGGCTTCCCCGGCGAGACCGAGGCGGACTTCCAGTACCTGCTCGACTGGCTGGATGAAGCCCAGCTCGACCGCGTCGGTGCGTTCCGCTTCGAGCCGGTCGAAGGCGCCAGCGCCAACGACCTGCCGAACGCCGTCCCGGAAGAGGTCAAGGAAGAGCGCTACGCCCGCATCATGGAGAAGACCGCCGCGATCAGCGCCGCCAAGCTCCAGGCCAAAGTCGGCCGCATCCTGCCCGTCATCATCGACGAAGTGGGCGAGCCGGACGAAGATGGCGACATCGGTGCAACCGGCCGCTCGCAGGCCGATGCCCCCGAGATCGACGGCAACGTCTTCCTGCGCGGGGCCGGAAATGACCTGCAAGTCGGTGATATCGTTGACGTTCTTATCGAGGATGCCGACGAGCACGACCTCTACGGTGCCGTCACCGAAGCCTAAATGCGGATAGGGCGATAGTTGCACGTCTTGCAACGTTGCCCAATCTTTTCGCATTTGCAGCGAATCGGTGTCGGGAGCATATGGAGCAGGCCTTTCAGGCATCCTCTCCCAAAAACTTTCCAAAGGCTGGTCTCCGGACCGGCCTTTTTTTTGCGCGTTGAACGCCCGTGATCGGCTCTCTCACCCGCTCCGCCCCGAATACACGCAGCCAAGAACGCTCCGCAGCCCGATCACGCTTCAGGATCGTCGGCTTTCGTTCGCAGCTTCACGTCATCCTGAACTTGGTTCAGGATCCATTTCCGACCATCGACGGCCGGTCGTTCGGCGAGATGGGTCCTGAACCAAGTTCAGGACGACGTTGCGCAATCGGGGAATTCGTAGCGCCCACAATGAACCGTGCAGGTAAGGTCGAATCTCGCAAGCGGCTAGCCTGACATGCATTTACGGCAATCCTCCCACCCCGCTCAAAAAGCCCGAAAATCAGCGCAAAACCGATAAATTGCACGTTATGCAATACCCCCTCATTTTTTCGCATTTGCAGCAAAACGTGTCCACAGTCATAAGGACCCTGCCTTTCAGGCATCCTCTCCCAAAAACTTTTCATAGGGCTGGTCTTCGGATCGGCCCTTTTTTTTGCCCGCTTTCCGGAGGCAAGCCGCCATGGCTGGCGGCCTGCGCCGCTTTGCCCTAGCCATGCGACATGGCCGAATCCTCGCGAATCTACACCGCCGCCCTCGTCGTCATCGGTGACGAGATCCTCTCCGGTCGCACGCACGACAAGAACATCGCGCAAGTGGCGACCTGGCTTCAGGTGCAGGCCATCCGCCTGAAGGAAGTGCGCGTGGTCGCCGACGACACCGCCGCCATCGTCGAGGCGGTGAACACCCTTCGCGCCCGCAACGACTATCTCTTCACCACCGGCGGCATCGGCCCGACCCACGACGACATCACCGTCGACGCCATCGCCGAGGCGCTCGGGGTGCCAGTCATCGTCCACCCGGAAGCGCGGGCCATTCTCGAAACTTATTACGAGACGCGCGGCGGCCTCACCGAGGCCCGCCTGCGCATGGCCCGCACGCCCGAGGGCGCCAGCCTCATTCCCAACCGCTACACCGGCGCGCCGGGCATCCGCTACGAGAACGTCTTCATCATGGCGGGCGTGCCCAGCATCACCGCAGGCATGCTCGATGCGCTTTCCGGCCAACTCGAAGGCGGCGCGCCGCTGCTGTCGGAGACGATCGGCTGCTGGGTCGGCGAGAGCGAAGTCGCCGAACTCCTACGCCAGACCGAGAAGGCCCACGAGACCTGCCAGATCGGCTCCTACCCGTTCTGGGGCGAGGGCCGCACCGGCGCCAACTTCGTGATCCGCTCGGTCAGCGCCGAGGATCTTGCCGCCTGCACGCGCGCGCTGGTTGAGGGACTGGAGGCGATGGGCCGTCCGGCAGTGCCCGGTGGCATCTGAAACCGTCGCCGCGCTTGTCCTGATGGCCTCCTCCATCCCTGCCCCGCTTGCAGCCGCGCCGACCCTCGACGCCTTCGAGAACGTCCTGAGCCGCCATGACAGCGCCACGCTCGCGCTGGAGGAATGGTGCACGGCGCGCGGCTTCGAGCAGCCCGCCAGAGTGACCGCGCAGCTGGTCACAGGCGGCGAGCAGCCCCCTGCCGCCGGGATTGCCCCCCGCCTCGGCCTTGCGAAAGGCGAAACCGTAGCCCTGCGCAATGTCAGGCTGAGCTGCGGCTCCCGCGTGCTGTCGGTCGCGTGGAACTGGTACGTCCCCGAGCGCCTGACGCCGGAGATGAACGAGACGCTGCGATCGAGCGACATGCCGTTCGGCAAAGTCGTCGCCCCGCTGCGCTTTCGCCGCAAGCCGCTGGCCGTGATCCCCGGCCCGGCCGCAAATTGCCCGACCGGGACGATCTCGACGCATCAGGCGATGCTGATCCTGCCCGACGACCGCCCGCTGGCCTATCTCGTGGAATGCTACACGGCGGCGAACCTGGCCCGCTGAGCCTCGCTCAGGCCGCCACGGCCTCGCTCCCGGCGATCGTGGTCCGGTGCATCATGCGGCCGGTCGACTTGTCGTAGGGGATGGCCCGGTGCATCGCGCCGGTATTGTCCCAGATCACGAAGTCGCCCTTGGTCCACTTGTGCCGCAGCGAAAACGCGGGCTGCGCCGCCCATTCCTGCAAGCGGATGAGCATCGCCCGCCCCGCAGGCACTTCCATGCCGACGATGTGATCCGCCGTCGTGCCGATCACCAGCGACTTGCGGCCGGATTCGTGCGTCCAGACCAGCGGATGCTCCTTGACCAGGCCGATGCCCAGAACGCGCTCGCGGTGTTTCTCGGGAATGGCGTCGGCGATCGGCGAAAGGCTGGCGCGCACCGAATGCACCGCCTTGAGGCCGTCCAGCGCCCGCTTCTCCTCCTCCGGCAGCCCCTCGTAGGCGGCATAAGTGCTGGCGAACTCGGTCTCGCCGCCAATGGCAGGCGCGATCCGGCAGGACAGCAGCGTCGCGAAAGGCGGCGGCATGTCCACGGTAATGCCGTCCATGTGCCAGAAGAAGGTGCCCAGCACATATTCGGGCTGCGGGTTGATCTTCTCGTCCAGCGTAACCTGGTAGACATCCTGATCGTTGCTCTGGACGTTGTTGCGCGCGGTCAGCCGCACTCTTTCGCCCATCGCTCCGGTGATCGCGAGCTGTTCGGCATCGGTGAGGTTCAGCTCGGGAAACACCACGACCGTGCGCGCTTCCACCTGGGCGCGGATCGCTCGCGCGGCCTCGGGCGTGAAGATATCCGCGCGGTCGTCCCAGACGACGCGCGAGCCGATGTGCTCCTTGATGTCCTCGAATCGGATGGCCATGGCGGCACGCTCTCCCGCTTATCATTTTGAACAGTTGTTCAGCGCAAATTACACCGGTGAGCGATATGGTGCAAGACGAAGCGCCCTGCCACGAGATCGCCGCAACGAAAAAAGGGCCGGAGGTTTCCCTCCGGCCCTTCTATCCGTTTCGCCGATCCCGAAGGACCGTGCGCCCTTAATCAGGCGCCGGCGATATCGGTCGTGTCGATCTTCAGGCCCGGGCCCATCGACGACGACAGCGAGATCTTGCGAACGTACTTGCCCTTCGAGCCCGAGGGCTTGGCCTTGACGATCGCATCGACGAATGCGCTGAAGTTGGTCAGCAGGTCGGCGTCCGAGAACGACATCTTGCCGATACCGGCGTGGATGATGCCCTGCTTTTCGACGCGGAACTCGATCTGGCCGCCCTTGGCGTCCTTCACGGCCTGCGTGACGTTCGGGGTCACGGTGCCGAGCTTCGGGTTCGGCATCAGGCCCTTCGGACCCAGCAGCTTACCGAGACGGCCGACGACGCCCATCATGTCCGGGGTGGCAATGACGCGGTCGTAGTCGAGGTTGCCGGCCTGCATGTCTTCCATGAGGTCTTCGGCGCCAACCTTGTCGGCACCGGCGGCCAGAGCTTCCGCAGCCTTGTCGCCCTTGGCGAACACGGCGACGCGAACGGTCTTGCCGGTACCGGCCGGAAGCGAAACCATGCCGCGAACCATCTGGTCGGCGTGACGCGGGTCGACGCCCAGGTTCATCGCGACTTCGACGGTTTCGTCGAACTTGGTGGTCTTGACGTCGCGCAGGGTCTGCAGCGCGTCAGCGACGGGGTAGAGCTTCATGTTGTCGCCGAGCTTCGCGGTCAGCGACTTCTGCTTCTTGGTCACCTTGGCCATGAAATCAGCCCTCCACCACTTGCAGGCCCATCGCGCGGGCCGAACCTTCGATGATCTTGGTGGCGGCATCAATGTCGTTGGCATTGAGGTCGGCCATCTTGACCTGGGCGATCTCGGCAAGCTGCGAGCGCTTGACGGTACCGGCGCTGATCTTGCCCGGCTCCTTCGAGCCCGACTTCAGGTTCACGGCCTTCTTGATGAGGAAGGTCGCCGGGGGAGTCTTGGTGACGAACGTGAAGCTGCGATCCGCATAGACCGTGATGATGGTCGGGATCGGCATGCCCTTTTCGAGTTCCTGCGTGGCGGCGTTGAAAGCCTTGCAGAACTCCATGATGTTCACGCCGCGCTGACCCAGCGCAGGGCCGATCGGCGGGGACGGCGTGGCGCTGCCGGCCTTGACCTGCAGCTTGATGTAACCTTCGATCTTCTTGGCCATGTGGCCACTCCTTTCACACTTTCACACCTGCCGGGCAGATGCTCATGTTTAGCGGTCTTACGGACGCCGGGGCATCCTCCCGCAGGGAATCGGCTCGGCACGAGGCCGCTCCGAAGGGCGCGCCCCTAAACCATATCCGCCCAAAAGGAAAGAGCCGGATTTGTCCCTTTCCGTCACGGGTTGCCGTCGCCATATGCCGGGGCGACATGACGGACAATCCACTCGACAACTTCATCTGGTCCGCGCTCTCGGGAGAGCAGGCGGCCTTCTCCATCGGCGGCGAGCACGCCCGGCGCTTCGACCCCGCGATCGGCCCGCTCGCAGGCCTGCGCGACCTTTCGCCGGAGAGCCTCGCCGCCTTTGCGCAACTGGTGCGGACGACCGGCACCGCGGCGCTCGGCCTCACCGGCGTTACGGAGGACCTTCCCGTCCCCGGCACGCAGATCCTGCGCGGGGCGGAAGGCGTGCAGATGGTGTTTGGCGGCGATGCGGAGGCCCTGTCGGAGATCGAACGCGCCCTTGACGATCCGCGCATCGTCCCGCTGGGTGAGAGCGACTACCCGGAGATGCTGGAACTCGCCCTGCTCGCCGAACCCGGCCCCTTCGCCGAGCGGACCGGCGATCTCGGGCAGTTCTGGGGGATTCGCGAGAACGGTCAGCTGTTGGCCATGGCGGGCCAGCGGGCGCGCACGGCGAGCCATGTCGAAGTGAGCGGCGTCTGCACTCGCCCCGAAGGGCGCGGCAAGGGCTATGCCGCCCTGCTCTCGCGCCGCGCGGCCGGAGCGATCCTCGCGGACGGGCGCTGCCCGCTGCTGCATAGCTATGCCGACAACGAAACAGCGCTGACGCTCTACCGGAGGCTGGGCTTCGTCGAGCGCGCCCGTGTGCGCTTCACGATCTATACGCCGCTGCCATAACGAAAAAGGCCGGGCGATTGCCCGGCCTTTCGATCACTTGCTGAGCTCGACGTGCTCGAAGTCGAGTTCGACCGGCGTCGCACGGCCGAAGATCGAAACCGCGACCTTGACCTTGTTCTTGTCGAAGTCGAGTTCCTCGACGAGGCCGTTGAAGCTGGCGAAGGGACCGTCGAGGACCTTCACCGAATCGCCGATCTCGTAATCGATGTTGACGGTCTTGCGCGGTGCGGCGGCGGCGGCTTCGGCAGCACCGAAGTAACGCGCGGCCTCGCTCTCGCTGATCGCCTGCGGCTTGCCGCTCGAACCCAGGAAGCCAGTGACTTTCGGGGTGTTCTTGACGAGGTGGTAGACGTCGTCGTTCATCGCCAGCTTGGCGAGCACGTAACCGGGCATGGTCTTGCGTTCGGTCTGGACCTTCTTGCCGCGCTTGACCTCGGTGATGGTCTCGTGCGGAACCTGAACGTCCTCGACAAGCTGCGAAAGCCCCATACGCTCGGCTTCCGAGAGGATGGATTCCTTCACCTTGTTCTCGAAACCGGAATAGGCGTGGATGATGTACCAGCGGGCCATGATTCTCTCTTTAAGCTAGTTCAGGCGATCACAGCAGCGACAGGATCGAGCTGACGACCCAGCCGAACAGCGCATCGATCCCCAGGAAGAACACCGCGAGAAAAACCGTCATGATTCCGACGAAGATCGCCGTCGTCACCGTCTCCTGGCGCGAAGGCCAGTAGATCTTGGAGGTTTCCGTGCGCACCTGGCGGATGAATTCGCCGGGACTGGTCTTGGCCATGACTGTCGTTCTCGCGTCTCTTGCCTGCTGCCTGAGCAGAAAAATTGCATCTCTTCCGGCTAGGGGCCATCGCCGCCCCGGCCGAGGCCGGGAGGGGCAGATGCGATCCTCATGTCGGAAGGAACCGCCGACTTAACCCCGACCTGCCCATTTTGCAAGGTCTGGCGAAGATGCTTTACGTGCCGGGAGCAGAAGGATCGGCGAGGCGCGCCAGGAACGAATTCTCGCTGGAATAGAGAATCCGCGCCCCATCCGGCAGCGCTACCGGCTTGATGCGGCCAATGTACCAGAGATACTCGGCATGGCGGGCCGGGCCGAACTTGCGCAGATCGATGTGCTGGCGCGGCGAATAGAGGATGCGCTGGCTGGGGTCGGCAAAGCGGTACGACAGGTCGCGCATCGACAGCATGTGCACGTCGGGCAGCGCAAAGTTGGAATTCTCCATCGCGCTGCGGCGCACCACCGCATAGGAACCGAAGTGCTCGAACGGCCCGAAGCGCCACTGGATGCGCGGGATCGCCACGGCGGTGGCGACGCGGGCGCCTTCCGGCACCTGGTCGAGCGCGGCGATGAGCTGGCGCGCGGTCTGTGCGTCCTCGTACCAGACAACCGTGGTCACTGCCGTGCGCGAGACGAACAGCGCCGCCGCCGCCACCACCATCCAGCGCCGGATCGGCAGGTCGATCGCGAGGCAGGCAACCATCAGCGCGGTGGTGCTGAGGCGGTAGTCGGCATAGTCGCCGCCGAAGATCTGGCGCGGCACGATCAGCGTCAGCACCAGCAGGATCAGCGCCGCCCAGCCGAAGCGCCCGTCGATCCGCTTGCGCAGCAAGGCCCAGCCGAGCACCAGCAGCACCAGATCGAGGCTGATGATGTCGAAATAGAAGTCGAAGCTGCGCATCGCCTTGTAGAGGATGCCCCACTTGTATTCGAGCACGTAGCGCCCGTAGGACACCTTCGAATTCGCGCCCATGCCGATCAGCATCGGCAGCAGCGGGAAGATCAGCGGCCAGGGCCGGAAGCACGGGCGCCAGTCCAACCAGCTACGACGGCGGGCCCATTCGTAACCGAACAGCATCACGCCCATCACGCCCCAGCCCGAGACATGGCAGAGCCAGACCACGAAGCTGATCGGCACCATCACCGCCCAGCGCCACGGCTTGCCCTCCAGCTTCACCCAGAGCGCGAACGTGAACAGCCCCAGCGCGATCGACAGCGCATAGTTGAGGAAGCCCATCAGCAGCGAGGGCGACCAGATCATCGCGAAGGCGAGAATCGGCCCGACGCTCAGCTTGCGGCCGAGCGAGCGGCAGGCCGCCACGATCGACAGGCCGGTGAGGAAGGGAATCATCGCCACGATGATTCGGCCCGCCTGCTCCAGCCCGAAGATCGGCGCCATCGGCACCATCAGCAGCTCGACGCCGAGATTGCCGGTCCATTCCCAGTTGAACACGAAATAGCGCGTCAGATAGGGGTCAGCCCCGTGGTCCAGCGCGACCTTGTAGCCGGCCAGATGCGAGGGATAGTCCGTCATCTGCGGCGCCCAGGCGACGAGCGCGGGCAAGGCCGCCACCGCCGACAGCACGACGCCCAGCACGAGCGCCTTGTCCTGCCCCAGCAGCTGGGCGAGACGCTGCCACAGGCCGCGCCATCCACCGTTGTTCAGTACGATCTGTTCCGCTTGCGGTTGCGCGGTTCCGTGCATCAGCGCCTGTATCTTTCTCGAGAAAGCCCCCGAACGATTTTGGTCCGGGCTGCCGACCGGGGTCGACGCGGATGCCCGATTCGCCAAACGCGGCTCTCTAATCGCAGTGCCGCGAATGACAAGGGACGCACGGTATCGCGCTTCTCCGTTTATCGCAATTGCAGCACGAAACGCGAAACGCCCGCTTCCGAAATATTCGGTAGCGGGCGTTTCAGGAAATGCTGGCAGGAGTGCACGGACTCGAACCGTGGGCCCTCGGTTTTGGAGACCGATGCTCTACCAACTGAGCTACACTCCTGCGGGCGAGGAGGCCTCTAGAAGGAGACGGCGGGGATTACAAGAGGGTTACGGCGCGGTGACGCAAGATAATTCACGGGCTTGCATTTTGCCCGCGCAAAAGCCCAGATAATATAGCGAAGCGCATGGCTCCCCATGGATCGCCCCCAGCCGGAACGGAACACTTCCATCCGGCCGCAAAGACATTTCAGGATACCGCCGCCACGATCATGCACGCCCCCACGACCCCGATCATGATCGAACCCGACCTGCTGATGCTGGCCTATCGCAGCGGAATCTTCCCGATGGCGGATAGCCGCGACGATCCGGAGGTGTTCTGGATCGAGCCACGCCTGCGGGCGATTCTCCCGCTGGACGGCTTCCACCTCTCGCATTCGCTGGCGCGGACGCTGCGCCGGGGGCGATTCTCCGTCACCTGCAACGCCGCCTTTTCGGATGTCATGGAAGCCTGCGCCGCCCCGCGTCAGGTCCGCGATGAGGACGAAGATGAGAGCGGAAGCTGGATCAGCCACCGCATCCAGGCGAGTTACGAACAGCTACACGCGCTGGGTCATGCCCATTCGATCGAAGTCTGGCAGGATTCCGGTGACGGTCGGCGCGAACTGGTGGGCGGCCTCTACGGCGTCGGGTTCGACCGGGTGTTCTGCGGCGAGAGCATGTTCTCGCGCCGCACCGATTCGTCGAAAGTGGCGCTGGCCTATCTCGTCGCCGCGCTGAGGCGCGCAGGCGCGACCTTGCTCGACTGCCAGTTCATGACGCCGCACCTCGCCTCGCTGGGCGCGGTGGAAATGCCGCAGAAGCGCTATCTCACGCTGCTGCGCGAGGCTCAGTCGGTGGCGGGAACTTCGGTGGCCGGAGCCGGGCTCGGCGAGGCCGGCGCCGCGGAAGCGGCTTCGGAAGGCGCGGCGCTCGGCTTGCCCGCGGCCTTTGCCGGGCTTTTCGCCGCATTGCCGGAAGCCGATGCTTCCTCGCCCGGGAAAGTCATCGCGCAGCTCTTGACCCAGACGTCATAGACCGGGTGCTCGACGGCGTTGAGCGCGGGCGAATTCTTGAACAGCCAGCCCGAGAAGACCTTGCGCCAGCCCAGCTTCTCGGCGGCGCTGCGGCGCTCCTCGACGAAAGCCTGGACGAAAGCGCCCTCTTCCTGCGGCTGCTCCCACGGGAGCGATTTCTCGCAAGTGGCGACCTTGACCACGAGGTTGCCGATGCGGCGTGCCTCGCCCGGCTTCATCACCAGGTCCTGGGTCAGGTTGTTGCGCTTGTTGAGGACGCCCAGCGTGACCACGCGGTCCTTGTTGGGCGTGCCGATCTGCTGGCCCTTGGCGGCCTGGGCAGGCCCCGCCTGCATCCCGGCGATCGCATCGGGAACGCTGGTATCCTGCGCCTCGGGCGCCGGTTCGCCCTTGCCGCATCCGGAGAGGAGCGGCAGCAGGACGAGAATCGGCGCGAAGGCGGAAAATCGCGTCACGGAAGCGCTCAGGCTTCCGGCGACCAGGCTTCGTAGTCGCCCGTAGCGGCGGCACGCTTGCCGCCACGTTCCAGAGCGCCCTGCGGACGATAGGCCGTGGCCGTGCCGGTGGCATTGGGGGTGTAGTCCACTTCCCAGATGCGCGCGGGCGCCAGGTGGCTTTCCGGCACGCCGTCGTAGGAGTGGTGCAGCCAACCGTGCCATTCGGAAGGCACGTTGCTGGCGTCGTTGGCGCCGGCATAGATCACCCAGCGGCGTTCCCATCCCTCGGTCGTGCGCACTTTGGCGGACTTCGAGCGATAGTACTTGTTGCCCTGCGCGTCGGTGCCGACGTGCTCGCCGTTACGCGAGCTCCAGAGCGAGGTGCCGATGGTGGCGCCGTCCCACCAGGTGAAGATCTTGGACAGGATTCCCATGAGCCGCGCGTTAGCGCTGTTCACCGCCGATGCCAAGCATGTTCCCGAACGAAAACGACAAGCCTTCGGGTATCCGGGGAGGTATCGGGGGCCATCGCCTCCACTTTGGAGCTATCTGCCCGCCCCCGCATATCGATTGCATGCTGGACATGCTCACCCGCCCGCATCACGCTGCCATGCGGGAGAGGCGCTCGAAGGCTTGGTTTGGCAACGACCCTGGGGAGGGTTCCGCATGCGTAAACAGACACTCGCGCGACTTGCATTTGTCGCCCTAGCTCCTTTGGCTTTTTCAATCGCCGCACCTTCATCCGGCGCCAAGACGACCGGGACACTCTCGAAATTGCCCGCCCTCGGGGTGGACGCGAATCACGTCACCGTTTCCGGTCTGTCGTCGGGCGGGTTCATGGCGGCGCAGTTTTCGGTGATCCATTCCGCTACTGTCAGCGGCGTCGGCATCGTTGCGGGCGGGCCTTACGGGTGCGGATTAATGGGGCTGGCCGTAGTCCAGACCTGCATGACCGGCTCGCCTTCCGGCTCGGGGGCGAGGCTCGCCGCGCAGATCAACGAGATGAGCGGCCTCATCGATCCGCTCTCCAATGTGAAGGGGCAGCGCGTCTATCTGTTCCGCGGCGCCTCCGCCACGGTCGTGGGGCAAGGCGCACTCGATGCCCTGCGCGACTTCTACAAGGGCGTCGGGGTACCTGCGCAGAACCTCCAGTACCTCGCGAGCTTCCCGGCTGAACACGCCTTCCTCTCGCTGACAGCCAAGTCGACTTGCGCCTATCTCGGCGGCCCTTACGTCAATCACTGCGGCGCCGACGGCACCGTTGGCGGTCAGCCCCGCTACGACCAGCCCGGCGCGATTCTCACCAAGGTCCTGGGCGGCACCATCACGCCGCCCGCCTCCAAACTGTCGAGCGCACCGCAGGCCTTCGCACAGGCATCCTACCTCTCGCCGCTGAGCGCCATGGCGGCGACGGGTTACGTCTACGTTCCCAAGCCGTGCAGCACGGCGGGCGCCAATTGCCGCATCCATGTTGTGTTCCACGGCTGCGAACAGGCGGCGGCCTATACTGGCGATGCCGTCTACGGGCAGCTCGGCTATAACGCCTGGGCCGATACGAACCGGGTCGTCGTGCTCTATCCGCAAGTCGAGAAGAGCACGCTTTCCGGCAATCCGATGGGCTGCTGGGACTGGTGGGGCTACACCGGGGCCTTCGCCACTCGCTACGGCCCGCAGACGCAATCGGTTCAGGCGATGATCGACCAGCTTGCCAAAACCGGCAGCTGACCTGCCTACCAGTCCACCCTGTCGCCGGGCGCGATGCCGAGTTCGGCCGCGCGCCCGGCGTTCAGTTCCAGCACGGCGATCACCGGGCCTGCCGAAGGCAGCGGCGTCTCGTCATAAGGCACGGCATCAGCGGCAATGTTGAGAACGCGGTGATCCGGACCGATGAACAGAAGGTCGAGCGGGATCACCGTGTTCCTCATCCAGAACGCGGCCTTGCGCGGCATCTTTTCGGGGAAGATCATGCCCTCGTCCCCGCCCATTGCGGTGCGGAACATCAGCCCTTTCGCCTGCTCGGCCTCGCTCGCCGCCACTTCGACCCGAAACACATGCGACTTACCGCCCGATACGACAGTGAGCGGAACCACCGCCAATCCCGATTCGGGGTGGACCGATTTCGCCTCCCTTGTCGCGCTCTCCGCCTCGGCGCCGCCTTTCGAGCAGGCCGCAGGCAAGAGCAGCACGGGCGCCAGCAGGCAAAGGGCAACAATCCGGTTCAGCCGCATCGCTTCAGTCGTCTCCAGCCTCGGACACCCAGGCCTCGGCATCTTCCGGGCTCTCGGCATCGATGATCGCGCGCGCCACGTCGAGCCGGTGCCCGGCCCGCAGCATGGCGCCTATATGCTTTTCGCGCAGCGACCTATCCGCCTCCTGAACGCAAAACGGCCCGAACCGCCGCCGCCGCGCCAGCACGAGCGCGGCCTGGCGCTCGGCAGCCTCGTCGGGACGGACATCCTCGCGCAGGGATTCGTCCAGCCCGGCATGGCCCAGCGCCTCGCCCACCCGCCGGGCGCCATAGCCCCGGCGCAGCAGGCTGCCCGCCTTCATCCGCGCCCAGCCCGCATCGTCCACGTACCCGAGTTCGACATAGCGAGCGATCAGCCGCTCCAGATCGGGCGCCTCTTCCCCGTCCCAGCCCCGTTCGCGCAGCTTGCGTTGCAGATAATCGCGCAGCTTCCCTTGCGTCGTGGCGAAACGCGCGACATAGGCCAGCGCCAATTCTTCCAGGCGCGGTTCGGAAAGAGGTTGCGGATTGCGACGCTTGACGGACATCTTGCCCTATTCGTGCCACAGTCGGCTCGGATTGGGGAGAGCGCACGGAACCACGTCGTGAGGATTTGTTGCCTCCGGACCAGAAACCGGGGGGCAACAACGGGGTTCCGGTGAGAATTTACGGTATAACAACAACGGGTTAGAACGAAATGAACGACACCATCAACGTGGTGCCGCGAGCGATCGAAGCACTAGTCGCCACACCTAACGACGACGCGCTTGCCCGCCGCTTTGCCGATTTCGACACCTTCTGCGATGCGCTCGACTATGCGGCGCAGGGTCAGCGCGGCTTCAATTTCCACGATCCGCGCGGCACGCTGAAGCAGGTCTATCCGTTCAGCCAGCTGCGCACGGATTCGCTCAAGGTCGCCCACGCGCTGATCGCGCGCGGCGTGAAACCGAACGACCGCGTGGCCCTGATCGCCGAAACCGGCCCGGACTTCGCAGCCCTTTTCTGCGGCGTCGTCTACGCCGGTGCCTGGCCGGTGCCGCTGCCCCTGCCCACCAGCTTCGGCGGCAAGGACAACTATATCGAACAGCTCGCCGTCCAGCTCTCCAGTTCGGACCCGATGCTGCTGGTCGGCCCGGACGAGATCGCCGAAATGACCGCCCAGGCCGCAACGCGCCAGGGCTGCGACCACGCCACCTGGGCCGATTTCGCCGCCAAGGATGCGCCCGAAGTCGCCCTGCCCAAGGCCGGTCCGGACGATATCTGCTACCTGCAGTATTCCAGCGGCTCGACCCGCTTCCCGCACGGCGTCGCTGTCACCCACCGTTCGCTGATGTCGAACCTCGCCGCGCACAGCCACGGCATGGAACTGGCCGAAGGCGACCGCTGCATCTCGTGGTTGCCCTGGTATCACGACATGGGCCTGGTCGGCTGCTTCCTCTCGCTGATCGCCAACCAGGTCTCGGGCGACTACCTCAAGACCGAGGACTTCGCCCGCCGCCCGCTGGCCTGGCTCGACATGATCACGCGCAACGAGGGCACCTCGATCTCGTACTCGCCGACTTTCGGCTACGACATCTGCGCCCGCCGCATCTCCAGCCAGAGCCACGTCGACGATCGCTTCGACCTGTCCCGCTGGCGCCTTGCCGGCAACGGCGCCGACATGATCCGCCCCGACGTGATGCAGAGCTTCGTCAATGCCTTCGCACAGGCGGGCTTCAAGGCAACCGCCTTCCTGCCCAGCTACGGCCTTGCCGAAGCGACGCTGGCCGTCACCATCATGCCGCCGGGCGAAGGCATCCGCGTCGAACTGGTCGAGGAAGAACGCCTCTCCGGCACCCCGCGCGACCTCAGTCGCCCGGCCCGCTACCGCGCCATCGTCAACTGCGGCAAGCCCGTGCGCGACATGGAAGTGGTGATCCGCGGCGAGAACGGCGACAGCCTTTCCGACCACAAGATCGGCAAGGTCTGGTGCCGCGGCACCAGCGTCATGCACTCCTACTTCCGCGACCCCGAAGCGACCGAGGCCTGCCTTGTCGACGGATGGCTGGACACCGGCGACATGGGCTACATGGCCGATGGCTACCTGTTCATCGTCGGCCGCGCGAAGGACATGATCATCATCAACGGCAAGAACCACTGGCCCCAGGATATCGAATGGGCCGTGGAACAGCTGCCGGGCTTCAACCACGGCGACATCGCCGCCTTCTCGGTGGAAACCGACAATGGCGAGGAAGCCCCCGCCGTGCTCGTCCACTGCCGCGTCTCCGATCCGGTCAAGCGCATCGAACTGCGCGACCTTATCCGCGACAAGGTGCGCTCGATCACCGGCATGAACTGCGTGGTCGAACTGGTGCCGCCCAAGAGCCTGCCGCGCACCAGCTCCGGCAAGCTCAGCCGCGCCAAGGCGAAGAAGCTCTACCTTTCGGGCGAGATCGAGCCGTTCAAGCTCGCGGCCTGATCGGGGCTTTCAGATAGGGGAACGGGCCGGAGAGCATTGTGCTTTCCGGCCCGTTTTCTTTTCAAGAACAAGAGATAAGCAGGGGGTCAACACCCCCTGCACCCCCATTACCGTATAGGTGGGGGCGCTCCCTCATCGTTGCGCCCAGATTGCCCGAAGGGCCTTAAATGCCCTGCGGGCGGCCGCAAGGCGCGCACAACGACTAGGCAAGGCACGACGAAGACAGTTCTGGGGGTGCAGGGGGTGTTGACCCCCTGCTTTTTCCTTTTTCGTCCTTCAAATAGTCCGATGCAATTCCAGATAATCCCGCGGAATACTTAGAGCTTCCTTCGCCACCTGGGTCTCCCGCAGGAACAGCACCAGCGCCACCAGCAGCAGCACGATCGAGGCGAGGAAGATTACCGCCGCGACGCCGTGGAGGTTCAGCCCGGCCAGCCCCTGGAGGAACAGCACCGCCACGGTCGTACCGATGCACAGTGCCGAGAGCACCATGAAGCGGATCGCCTTGGTGATGATGTTGATGCGCTTGTCGACCAGGCGGATTTCCAGCACGACCATATCGTGTTCGGCGCCGGCAGTCCGGTTATGCCGTTCCTGAAGCTCGCGCGCACGATCAACCACCCGGCCGAGCCGACTGGAGAGAATGTTCAGGATATTGCCGATGGCGACGAGCACGAAAACGGGCGTCAGCGCCAACTGGATGGTCTGGACGATCATGGCATCGTTTATGTCTGACACGCGTCAGTCTGCACAGGCGCGAGCGAGCAGGCAGACGCCGTTTTCCGCAAATTCCACGTCGTCCAGCGAGGAGGCCAGTCCGCAGCCGCCGGGCGCGATGGTGTCGCCGCCGATGCGGACCGAACCTTCGCGCGGGATCACCAGCAGGGCCTGCGAATAGCGGGCCGCGACTTCGGGGGACGGCTTGCCCGCCACCTGATCGAGCAGGAACAGCGGCCCGTCGACGAGGGTCGCGCTGCCCTCGGCGGGGACGCGCTTGTGCCAGCGGGCGAGATCGTAGACCTCACCGCGCGAGACGGCCATGCCTTCGTCGAGGTGCAGTTCGCGCGGGCGGCCGTAGTCGTAGAGGCGATAGGTGATGTCGCTGTTCTGCTGGACTTCGATCAGGCTGACGCCGACGCCGATGGCGTGGACGGTGTTGGCGGGGATGTAGAAGAAGTCGCCCGGCACCACTTCGTGCCAGGTCATCAGGCCTTCGATCGAGCCGTCGAGCGCGGCCTCGCGCATCGCTTCTTCGCCGATCGGCGCATCGAAGCCGATGCCGAGGGTGGCGCCGGGTTCGGCGGCCACGATCAGCCAGCACTCTTCCTTGCCCTGCTTGCCCAGCCCCTTGGCGAGCGTCTGGGCATCGCTGGGGTGCACCTGGACCGAGAGCTTCTCGCTGGTGAAGATGTACTTCACCAGGAGGTCGGGCAGCGCCGCGGGCGGCTCGAACCAGATCTCGCCAATGCGTTCACCGTCCGGAGCCTTGAACGGCGCGGGCAGCACATCCTTGCCCCAGGGCTTTTCGACCTGGCGGATCGGCAGTGCAGCAGTCATCGATATATCCTTACTGGTTGACGGCCCCGGAGAGCTTTCCGACCTTTTGCACACCGTCAACGGTCGTGACCAGCACATCGTTTCCGTCGATCACGACAATCACGTTTTCCAGCCCGATCACCGAGACGCGCGGCCCGTCGCTGTCGACCAGGACATTGCGGCAATCGACCATTTCGACTTCACCGGAACCGCGCACGGCATTGCCCTGAGCGTCCTGCGGCAGCGCCTCGTGCAGGGCCTGCCAGTTGCCGATGTCAGACCATTCCATGTCGGCGGGCACGAGGGCGGCGCGGCGGGTGTTTTCCATGACCGCATAGTCCACCGAATCGCTTTCGACTTCGGCGAAAGTCGCGGCATCGGGATGGAAGCGGTGGCCGTCCTCGGTGCCCTTCTCGACCGCTTCGCGCACTTTGGCGGCGATCTGCGGGCGATGGGCGGCGAGTTCGGCCATGAAGTCGCCTACGCGGAAAGCGAAGATGCCTCCGTTCCAGGCGTAATTGCCGTCGGCGAGGAACGATTTGGCGCGTTCGAGATCGGGCTTCTCGACGAACTGGGCGGTGCGGAAGGCTTTCTCATGCCCTTCGATGGCTTCGCCGCGCTTCAGGTAGCCGAAGCCGGTTTCGGGCGCAGTGGCCTCGATGCCGAAGGAGACCAGCCAGCCGTCCTTCGCCAGTTCGGCGGCGGCGCAGGCGGCCTCGGCGAAGACTTCGGGGCGGCCGATATGGTGGTCGCTCGGGCAGACCAGCATCACCGCGTCTTCCGGCAGGCGGCAGGCGGCCAGTGCGATCGCGGCGGCAGTGTTGCGCGCGGCGGGTTCGACGATGACCGAGGCGCCCTCGACCCCGCGCAGCTGCGC
>Ga0209050_1000280_pt1 | contig 108968 bp, 45 predicted proteins | sample Araplavi_mTSA_r2_FD_184276 | JGI IMG/M metagenome (GOLD analysis project Ga0209050, IMG submission 184276) | Arabidopsis root microbial communities from North Carolina, USA - plate scrape MF_Cvi_mTSA_r2 (SPAdes) (version 2) | ecosystem: Host-associated > Plants > Roots > Endosphere | place...
GATCCAGGCGACGCTGCAGGGGCTGGGTCAACACGCGGTTGATTTTCACGCCAGCGCCATCCATCACGGCCTGGCCGCGGATAATCCGTTCCACTGTGCGGGTTTGTGCGATGTTGTCCATATCATTTTTCCTTTTTGGTTAAGCCAGCAGTTCTTCAACGCGGGCATCGGCGGCGGCTTGCTGCTTGCCGGCTACTTCCGCGCCGTAAGCCTGGCCTTCGATGAACACGTATTCCACGTCAGTCAGGCCGATGAAAGCCAGGAACATCTTCAGGTGCGGGAACTGGGTGTCGGTCGGCGCATCTTTGTGCATGCCGCCGCGCGAGGTGGCGACATAGACTTTTTTACCTTGCAGCAGGCCGACCGGGCCGTTTTCGCTGTACTTGAAGGTCACGCCGGCACGGGCAATCGCGTCGAACCACGATTTCAGCTGCACGGTGATGCCAAAGTTATACATCGGGGCGCCGATCACTATGGCGTCGGCACGTTGCACCTGGGCGATCAGGGCGTCATCCAGGGCCACGCGGGCGGCTTGTTCCGGAGTGCGCTTGTCGGCTGGGGTGAACAGCGCCTGCAGGGTTGGCTCGTCCAGCACAGGGTGAGGGTTGGCGGCCAGGTCACGTACTTCCACGGCGGCGCCCGGGTTGGTCGCCAGCAGTTTGTTGACGATATTGGTCGCTACGCGGGTGGATTCGGAACCGGAGCTTTTTGCGCTGGAATTGATTTGCAGGATGTTCATGGTGTGCTTCCTTTCAGTATTTGGTTGAGTGCTGCGTCGATGGAGTAACTATAGTGGTTCCAAATATGATCCAGAAGCCGTTAAAATGGATAACATCGTGCCACCAATGGAACAATCATGAGCGACATCGACCCCAGCGACCTGCTGCTATTTGCCCGCATCGTGGAATTTGGCAGCCTGAGCCAGGTTTCGGCGCGGCTGCAGCTGCCGAAGTCGACGGTTTCGCGCCGGCTGACCCAGCTTGAGGCCACGCTGGGGGAGCGGCTGCTGACCCGCACCACCCGCAAGCTGGTGCTGACTGAGTTCGGCGCCAGCCTGCTGGAACATGCGCGCAGGGTGGCGGAAGAGACGGAGGCTGCCGGCGCCCTGGCCCAGCACCGCCAGCAGGCGCCGAGCGGCCTGCTGCGGGTGTCGATGCCGGCGGACTTTGCCAATGTCCACCTGGCGCGGATGCTGCCGGCTTTCATGGCGAAGCACCCGGCCATTACCCTGGAGCTGGACCTGTCGCCGCGCCGGGTCGACCTGGTGGCGGAAAACTTCGATATCGCGATCCGGATGGGAGCGCTGCCCGACGATGCCACGCTGGCGGCGCGCAAGGTGCTGATATCAACCTGGGGGCTGTACGCGGCGCCATCCTACACTGTGGTGCACGGCTTGCCGGAGCATCCGGACGACCTGTTCAAGCACGAACTGCTGAGCTTGCGGCGCATGCCCAATGGACTGGTGCGCTGGCCGCTCACGCGCGGCAAAACCACCTGGGAGCGCGACTTGCCGGTGCGGCTGATGGCCAACTCACCGGAGTTGCTGACGCGGATGGCCGCCACCGGCATGGGCATTGCCACCTGCACCACGCAGTTCGCGGCCCCGCTGGTGGCGCGCGGCGAACTGGTGCGCGTGTTGCCCGACTGGTGCTTCGCGCCTGTCACCGGCTGGGCGGTGTTTCCCGGCCGCCGCCTGATGCCGGCCAAGACACGGGCTTTCCTGGACATGCTGGAGTCCAACTTTGCCGATCAATAGAGTCTCATTTCTTCACGGAATGTTTTCTGATTGGTAAATATTCTTACATTTTTCCTAAACTTTTTTGGCAACCCCCGGATCTATTAGGCAGATTACGGTGGTGTGCGCATGAACCTCCCCTGGTTTGCGCCGCCAGTTAGCAAAAAGTTAAAGGAAAATTCTAGATGGTCGCAATCGTTAACGGTCAAGGTCTTGGTCTGAACTCGGCAGGTGTCCTGGGCAACCGGGCCCAAATGGGGCAGGCGCTGCAGGGACGGAATGGCCAGAATGTGTACGTCAACGCCAGCAATGGCAACCTGGTGGTGCAAAACCAGGACGAGCGCCTGCTGGACCACGGCATCGATCTGGGCGTACTGCGTACCTATAACAGCCTTGGACAGCTTGGCGGCGGCGATAGCGGAACCTGGAATTCCGGCTTCATGGCCAAGCGCGCAACCTTGCAAGGTACCCAAGGGGTGGCCGGCTACCAGGTGGTGCTGACCGGCGCCGACGGCAGCGAAACGATCTATGCTTGGGATGGGGCCAGCCAGCGTTTCCTGGCCAGCCGGGGGCAGGGGGCGCAGGACTTCATTACCGCCGATGGCCAGCAACTGGTATGGACTGACGGCGCCACCGGACTGGCCGAGCGCTATGACAGCGCGAACGGCAAGCTGCAGGCGATTCTTGACCCGTTCGGCCACCGTGTCGATGTGTACTACGACACCGACAACCGCCTGAGCCGCACTGCGAGCAGCAGCGGCGAGACCGTCTATTACGAATACGAGAACGGCAAGCTGGCGCGCGTGCGCACGGAAATTCGCGATGCCGACAGCAACCTGCAATCGAGCGTCCGCGTACGCTATGAGTACGACGCGCAAGGCCGCCTGGCTGCAGTGGCGGTCGACCTGAGTCCGGCGGACGGCAGCGTGGCCGATGGCCAGGCCTACCGCACTACCTATGCCTACGACGGCGAAAGCCACCGCCTGTCCCGCATCGCCCAGGACGACGGCAGCTCGCTGGCCTTCACTTACGACGGCGAGCACCGTGTCGCCACCGTGACCGATGGCGCCAATGCCGTCACCACCTACAGCTATGATGCGGCCAACCGCCGCACCACGGTGACCGACGCGCTGCAGCAGCAATACGTGCTGCGTTACGACAGCCAGGGCCAGTTGCTGCAAATCGACCAGCCAGCCGTTGCTGGCGTCAGCAGCAACACGCAGTTCCAGTACAACGGCCTGGGCGAAGTCACCCGCGTAACCGATGGCCTGAGCCGCATGGTGGAGATGAGCTACGATACGCGCGGCAACCAGCTGTCGCTGCGCGACGCCTTCGGCAACGTGACCCGCCGCACTTTCGACGCTGCCAACCAGCTGACCAGCGAAACGGTATTCCTCACCAACGACCCGGATGGCGCGGGTCCGCTGACCGAAAGCAATGGCCGCACCACCCGTTATTACTATGCACCTGCCGCGGTGGCGGGCCAGCCAGGCCTGCTGCGATACTCGATCAGCCCTGAAGGCCGTATCCACGAATACCGCTATGACGGCCAGGGCCGCCGCGTGGCCGCACTTGACTATGCCGCGCAGCAGCTTGATGCCGCTGCATTGACCGGCGCCGAGTCGGCTGCCGATATCGCCGTGCTGGTCAGCCAGCGCACTCCCGCTGCCGACCTGGCGGCCGCTTCGCGCCGCGACGTGTCGCGCACCGATTACGCCTATGACGTGCACGGCCAATTGTCGAAAGTAACGCGCTATGCGCAAGTCCTGTCCGGCGACGACGCTATCGGCGTGCCGGATGGGGCCAGCGAAACCCGCTATGTGTACGATGCCTCCGGCCGCCTGCTGAACAAGATCGACGTGACCGCCGGCGTGCAGACCAATTACACCTACGACGGCCTGGGCCGCGTGCTTACCGTCGACAATGGCGGCGGCGCCACTTCCACCACCGTATACGACGATGCCGGAAACCGCACACTGCTGACGACGGCCGACAACACCGTGACCACCAGCAGCTACGACAAGGCTGGACGACTGGTGTCGGTCAACAGCACGAAGTACTTCTATGATGCCGAAGGCCGCCAGCTTATGGTGCAGGATGGCCAGGGCGCGCGCTCCTGGTCTTATTACGATCAGGCCGGACGCAAGGTTGGCGAGGTCAATTCGGCTGGCGTATTGACCGAAACGGTTTACAACCAACTGGGCGACGCTGTGCAAAGCGTCGTGTACGGCACGGCAGTGGATGTCGCGGGCCTGGTCGACGGCGATGGCGTGCCGCGGCAGCTCGCCCTGGGCGACATTCGTCCAATCGCCAGCGCAGCGGATCAAAAAACCTGGCAGATCTTCGACGCCGCGCGTCGCCTGGTTTATGCCGTCAACAGCGCCGGCGTGGTCACCGAGACCCGCTACGACGGGCGTTCCCACGTCGTGGAACAGATCCGTTATGCGAATGCGATTGCGACCGGCGCGCTGGCGGCGGAACTGGATGAAGGCATGCTTGACCTGGAGCCGAGCGCCCAGGACGACCAGGTGACACGTCATTTCTATGATGCGGACGGCCTGCAAACCGGCTCCCTGAATCCCGCCGGCTTCCTGACTGCGTTTGTCCGCGATGGCGCCGGGGTCCTCGTCGAGCAGCGCTACTACGTGAATCCAACCGCGCCGGCTGCGCGCCGTTCCGGCTCGCTGGCCGAGTTGACTGCGGGCCTGCAAAGCAGCGCGGACAAGCGCACCGTCTACCAGTACGATGTCCAGGGCAGCCTGGTCGGACAGAACCTGGTGCAAGGCGCGGCGCAAATCGCCTTCAACGCCCCGGCGCTGAGCGCCACCGTGTTCGAGAGCGCAAGCCTGGGCGTACTGAATAATGCGGGCGAGACCGACAGCTACACCTTGGCGCTGGATGCCGGCCAATCGGTTACCGTGGAGCTGACCCCGGTGGACGGCGCCTTGCAGGGCCGGCTGGCGCTGGTCGGTACGGACGGCGTTGCGGTGCTTGGCACTGCGGCTGCCGGCGCTGCCGGCCAAACCATAGTGCTGCAGACCGTCGCCGCTGCCGCCGCGGGCACTTACCGCATCGATGCCGGCAGTATCGCCGGCGGCGGCCACTATCGCATTCGCGTGGTGCTCAACGCAGCGCTGAAAGCGGGCGGCAACGCAAGCCAACAGGCTGCGCAGAACCTGGACGCCGGCTTTGTGCCGATGGCCGGCGCCGCGTCGCATGGCGCGGTGCTCGGCAGGCTGGATGCGGGACATCCGGACTGGTACAGCTTCACCCTGAACGCCGGCGAGGCAGCCTCGCTGGCGCTGGTGCACGGCGATCGCGCCAGCGACCACAATGCCACGCTGCAGCTGTATGGCCCAGGCCTGAACCTGGCGGCGATCGGCGCCGCCGATGCCACCAACGCCGACAGCTACCTGGCCGACTTCGTGGCGCCTGCCGCCGGCACTTATTACGTGCGCGTCAGCGGCTCGGTCGCCGGCAATTACCAGCTGGCGCTGGCGAAAGGCGCGGCGCTGCAATTGGGCAGTGACCAGCGCGGCTACGTCCAGAATATTTCGCGCACCGGGCAGATCCTCGGTATCAAGACGAATACCGAGGTGCCAGGTTTGGCATCGCTGGACGCGGTGCCTGTCTCCTTGCCGCTGGTCCTGCGCGACGCAGCCAACTACCAATGGGACGTGCAAGCGGGCGGCACCATTTCCGACGGTACCAACGACGCCTATGACGGCGGCTTGGGACACACCGGTTTCGTACAGAACGGCGGCGCCAAGGTCGAGGAAAACGGCAGGGAAGTGGTGCTCGAATCGGCGGTCAATCAAAATGGCATCCAGGTCATTCGCAAGATTTACGTGCCAACTGGACAGAGCTTCGCCCGCTATCTTGAGGTTGTCCGCAATACCAGCGGCTCGACCGCGCAATACCGGGTCGGCATCCACACCAACCTCGGTTCCGACTCGAACACTGTCCTGATCAATACTTCCAGCGGCGACGGTGTGCTGTCGGCCAGCGATGACTGGCTGGTGACCGACGATGGCCAACCGGGTGCCACCGGCGGCGACCCGGTCGTCACCCACGTGGTGGCCGGCCAGGGTGGGCGCCTGCGCCCAGGCAACTTCACGCTCGTCAACGATGATGTCGACTATGGCTATGACCTGACGCTGGCGCCGGGTGAAACGCAGATCGTGATGCATTTCACCAGCCAGGCGCCAAACCAGGACAGTGCATCGGCCCTGGCGGCGCAGCTTGCGAGCCTGGGCGCGGATGCGCTGCAAGGCATGACGTACTCCGAGCGCCAGGCCGTGGTCAACTTCCGGGTGACTGACCTGGGCAACGCGCCAGCCGACCAGTACCTGGTCAACGTGAACGCTGGCGACCACCTGGTGATTTCCGCCCAGGCGCCGGGCGCCGGTGCCGGCGAGCCGCAAAACGCCCTGGACACCAAGCTGGTGCTGATCGATCCAAACGGCGTGAAAGTGGCGGAAAATGCCGTCGGCGCCGACGGGCGCAATGCGCTGCTTGACTATACCGCGACTGTGGGCGGCAGCTACCGCGTCCAGCTGATCGGCGAAAACAATAGCCAGGGCAGCTACACCCTGTCGGTGGCGGGGGCCACGGGCAATGGCGCTGCGGCCTTCAACGTCGTCACGCGCTCGATTCCCGACGCGGCCAAATTCCAGGCCGGCCAATTCCCGCAAACGTTGCGGCTGCAATTCTCCGAATCCGTCCTGTTGAGCAACTTGACGGCCGCTTCCCTGACGCTGAATGGCCGTGCCGCCTCTAGCATGACTATTATCGACGGCAAAACCGTCGAATTCGACCTGAGCGGCACCAATGCCGGTACCGCGACCTATAACGTCGCACTCAGCGGCGTGCGCGACATTCATGGCAACCAGCTGGCGGGCTTCAGCCAAAGCTTCCTGTACGATGCGGAGGCGCCTGTCATCAGCGCGATGTCGATCGCGCCGGGCGCCGTGGTCGCCAGCGGCACGCACGAAGTCAAACTGACCTTCAGCGAAGCGCTCGACCAGAGCTACCTGAACGCTTCCAATCTCACCCTCGTCAATACGCTGACGCACGCCCCGGTACCGGTCAGCGCATTCAATTACGACGCGGCCACGCGCGTACTGACCGCAAGTTTCGCGGCGCTGGAAGAGGGCACTTACCAGTTCACCGTGCATGCTTCCGGTTTCCGCGACGTGGCAGGCAACATCCTGAATGGCGGCAGCGAGTTCACCACGGCTTTCGTTGTCGACCAGGCCAGCGCGGCCTTCCCTGGACCGTTTATCGACAAGCCGGCCGGCTCCTTGATTTACGAGAGTTCGACCAGCGGCGGATTCCATGAAGCCGCCGACGAGGATTCGTACACGCTGAAGCTGGACATCGGCCAGTCGTTCACCGTGGAATTGACGCCGAGCGACGCTGCCGTGCAAGGCAAGATCGGCATCACCGGCCCGAATGGCGCCGCCCTGGGCGAAGCCCAGGCTGCCGCACCAGGCGAGCCGGTGGTACTGCAATCGGTTGCCGCCGCGACGGCCGGCGACTATCGCATCAACCTGCGCAGCCTGGCGGGTGCGGGCCGCTATCGCGTGCGCGTTGTGCTCAACGCGATGGTGGAAACCGGCGCCCACAATACCCTGCAGTCGGCACAGAACCTCGACGCCAGCCTGACCAGTTTGGGCGGCAATGTCACGCGCGGCGCGGTACGCGGCGAACTGGCCGGTATCGGCAGCGACTGGTACAGCTTTACCCTGCAGGCGGGCCAGAAGGCATCGCTGGCGCTGGTGCATGACAATCACCAGCAGCATCCGGACCTGGGCCTGGAACTGTTCGACACCGACGGCAACCGCATGGCGATCGGCCTGGGCGATGCAAGCAATCTTGACCGTTATGTTGCCGATTTCGTCCCGGGTGCGAGCGGCACCTACTATGCGAAGGTCAACGGCAACAATGCGCAGGCGGCTGGTCTGTACAGCCTGCTGGTGACCAACGGGCTGGCGATCGACCGCCAGCCGAACGCCTTGCCGGCCGATGCCCAGCTGATCAACACCAACGGCGCAACTGCCGTGGTGGTTGGCGCCTTGAAGCCGGGCTCGCCGCAGGTGATCGCGGAAACCGAACCGAACGGCTCGATTGCGACGGCCAACGACTTGACGAACTTCTTTGGTTCGATCGGCGGTTCCGATTATCGCGCGGAAGCCACCGGAACCATCAGCACCGGCAACGACGGCGACTGGGACTTCTACAAATTCCATGCCGCCCCGGGCGACCGCCTGCGGGTGCGGATGGATGGCATTTCGTTCGCGGACACCTACCTGTACCTGCGCGACAACCAGGGCCGCCAACTGGCCTATAACGACGATACCTTCGGTACCACGGCGTACATCGATTTCAGCAATTTCTCCTACTCCGGCGACTATTACATCATTGCCGACTCGTACAGCAGCAATGTCGGCACTTACAAACTGAGCGCCACGCTGACCACGGCAACGCCGCAGTTCAGCCGCAACCAGTACCTGGTCAACGTGAATGAAGGCGACGTGCTGACGATCGCCACCACGACGCCGGGCGACGGCAGCGGCGAACCGTCGAATACGCTGGACACCAAATTGACCCTGTTCGCCCAGAACGGCACCACGGTCGCGGAAAATTCGAATGGCGTGGATGGCCGCAACGCGGTCATCAACTACACGGTGCCGGCCGGCGCGGGCGGCACCTACCGCATCTCCCTGTCCAGTGAAAACAATACCCTGGGCAACTACGTATTGTCGGTTTCCGGCGCGACGGGCAGCAAGCCGAACACCGCGCCGCGCGTGGTGGGACAATCGATCGAGGAAGCCCGCTCCCTGGCCGCTCCACCGCCTTACCTGGACCTGACCCTGTCGGAAGGCGTGCGCCTCGACTCGATCCAGGCCTCCGACCTGGTGCTGGACGGCGGCGCCTCGGCCACGCGCGTCGAGATGGTCGACGGCAAGACCGTGCGCTTCTACCTGAGCGTGCCGGATGAAGAGGTGGCATACCACTACAGCCTGACTGCCGGCGCGCTGCAAGACCTGCAGGGCGAAGGCAATGCGGTCTTCAACGGCAGCTTCCTGATCAAGCATGGCGGCCCGCGTGTGGTCGCGCAGACCCCTGATGTATCGGTGTCGGCTCCGTTCAACCATATCGATTTCACCTTCAATTCGGCGATCGACATGGCCACGTTTACGATGGATGATGTGGCCAGCTTCACCGGCCCTGGCGGCGCCGACCTGCGCTCGCAGATCACGCGCATCAGCGCCGTGGGCAAGGTGGTGACGGTGTCGTTCAACGACCAGATGGTGATGGGCAATTACCAGCTGGTGATCGGCCCGAATATCGTCGACACCTCCGGCCGCGTCATGGACCAGAATAACAACGGTGTCAATGGCGAGCAGGGCGATACCTACACGGCGAACGTCACTGTCCTCTCGTCCGACCTGCAGGTGCTGTCCGTCAATACCGCGAACAGCGGTGCCTTCGGCCAGCAGATGGACGTCAGCTGGACCGTGAAGAATGCCGGTACCGACCCGGTGCGCCAAGCCAACCGCTCCGACAGCATCTGGCTGTCGCGCACGCCGGTATGGAGCGGCGATGCGATCCACCTCGCTACCATTCCGGTCAACGGCGATGCGCTGGAGCCTCAGGCGGAAACCGTCCAGACCGCCCGCGTTTCGCTGCCGGTGCGCCGCGATTTCGAAACCGGCCCGTACTACATCATCGTGCGTGCCGACGAGTACGGCCGAGTGGCGGAATCGAACGAAGTCAACAACAGCCAGGCCTCGGGCCAGGTCAGCCTGGTGCGCCCGGACTTCGACCTGTTGGCGCAGAACGTGCGCGTCGACCAGGCGGCGATCCAGTCCGGCGACAACGTCACCGTGCGCTGGACCGACCGCAACAATGGCGGTTCGACGCTGGACAGCGCTTACCACGATCGCGTGACCGTGCGCAATGTGCAGACCAATGAGGTGGTGCTGAACTCCGACCTGTACATTTCGTCCCCGAACCTGGCCAGTGGCGCCGGGCAGGAACGCAGCTATACCTTCCGCATGCCGGATGGCTTGCGCGGCACCGGCAATTTCGAAATTCGCATCAGCAGCGATTATTACGACTCCGTCGTTGAAGGCAATGCCGATGGCACCGCCGAAACGAACAACGCCGCAACGCTGAACGTGACGTCGACAATGGCGGTCTATCCGGACCTGCAGGTACGCAACCTGTCCGTCGACCAGCAAAGCCTGCAGTCGGGTGATACCCTGACCCTGCGCTGGAACGACTTCAACGGCGGTGCCGGCAGCACCCGCGGCACTTATTACAACCGCATCACCATCCGCAACGCGAGCACGAACGAAACCCTGGTCAACACGGACCTGTTCGCCGCCGGCGGCCTGGCGTCCGGTACCGGCGTGGACCGCAGCTACAGCTACACCTTGCCGCAAGGCTTGCGCGGCGCCGGCAACCTGGTGATCGAAGTCACTTCGGACATCTATGGCAATCAGTTCGAAGCCAATGCGGACAACACCGCCGAAAGCAACAACTCGGCGCAGCTGAATGTCACTTCCGCACTGCCGGCCTATCCGGACCTGGTGGTGCAGGATGTCGCCATCGACCAGCAGAACATCCAGTCGGGCGACACGATTACCGTGCGCTGGACCGATGTGAATAGCGGCACCAAGGCCGTGAGCTCGGCCTTCAACGACCTGATCGTGGTCCGCAACCGGGCCACCGGCGAAGAACTGATCCGTGCCACCGTGCTGCACGATCCGGCCCTGCCGGGCAACGCGGCGATCGGCGCGGCGGGCCGCCTGGCACGTTCCTACGTGTTCAAATTGCCGGAAGGCCTGCGCGGCGCGGGCCAGCTGGAAGTGCTGGTGACCGCCGACAGCAATGCTTCGGGCCAGGGCACGATCTTCGAATCGAACGTAAATGGCGATGCGGAGACCAACAATACCGGCTCGGTCGCCATGACCTCGCAGCTGAAGGATTACCCGAACCTGCAAGTCGGCAGCCTGACCGTGCCGGCCAGCGTGCGTTCCGGCGACAACATCCAGGTCAGCTGGACGGTGACCAACAGCGCACTGGTGGGCACCAATGCGGCCTGGACCGACCGCGTGATCCTGTCGCAAGACGGCGTGCTCGGCAACGGTGACGACATCGTCCTGATGGAAGTGCCGAGCGGCGGCCCGCTGGATGCCGCGGGACACTACGACCGTTCCGTATCGGTCAAGATCCCGGCCCGTATCTCGGGCAATTACCGCATCCTGGTGCAGAGCGACGCCTATCGCACGGTGACCGAACCGGACACCCGTGCCGACAATGTGGCCGTCTCGACCGTGATGAACGTGACCCAGACCTACACCGACCTGGTGCCGGAAGTGAGCGCGCCGGCCACGGCCACCGCCAACCGCACGGCCCACGTGGAATGGACCGTGCGCAACAATGGCACCCTGGCGACCGATGTCGGCCTGTGGGTCGACAGCGTCTATGTATCGGCTACGCCGACCCTGCAGCCGGGCGCGCAACCGCTGGTCTCGGTGACCCATGTGGGCGCGCTGGGGGAGGGCGGCCGCTACACTGCGAGCGCCGACGTCAAGCTGCCTGCCAACCTGACCGGCACCTACTATTTCATCGTCAAGACCGACGTGCGCGGCGACACCTTTGAAGCCGGCCACAACGACAATAACGCGGTTGCGGCGACCACCGCCACCGTGGTGGCGCCGGAACCGAAGCCGAACCTGTTCGTCAGTAACATCAATGTGCCGGCGCGCTGGCAGGTGGGCGAGCAGATCGAACTGTCCTATACCCTCAACAACGACGGCAACGAAGATGTCAATGCCTGGATGGTTGAATCGCTGCGCCTGGTCAATGTGGCCGACCCGAGCAAGACGGTATCCCTGAGCGGCAGCCAGGGCGTGCGCAGCATCGGCGCCGGCGCGCCGGGCCTGGTGCAGACGCTGCGCTTTGCGGCGCCATCCCTGCCGCTGGGCGACTGGCGCCTGGAAGTGCGCAGCGATGCGGGCAATTACGTATCCGAACGCCTGGAAAGCGACAATATGGACAGCCGCCTGGTGACCGTCGTCGCGCCGGACCTGGCGGCAGGCGACCTGCTGTTCAGCGGCCGGATGGTGGGCGGAGAAGCGGTCTCCCTGCAGTGGACCACCCGCAACCTGGGCACGGCCGATGCCGCCAATGTGCGCGACGTGGTCTACCTGTCGCGCGACGGCGTGATCGGCAGCGGCGACATCAAGGTGGGCGAATTCACGCACGCCTTGCTGGCAGCCGGCGCCAGCGCCACCCGCAACATGGACTTCAAGCTGCCGGACGAAGCCGAGGGCAGCTACCGCCTGATCGTGGTGACCGAGTACGGCAACAAGATCAATGAGAACGGCTCGGAGGCGAATAACCAGGCCGACCTGCAACTCAACGTCCTGCGCGATGCCTTCGCCGACCTGGCTGTGACATCCGTCATCGCGCCGCAGCAGGTGATCGCCGATCCGGCCACCATCACCGTGAGCTACACGGTGCAGAACCAGGGTGAAGGCGTGGGCCGCACCCTGGCCTGGGCCGACGTGGTGGTGTACTCCGCCAACAGCATCGTGGGCGACAGCGACGATATCGTGCTGGGCACCGTGCAGCATAGCGGCGGCCTGGCCAAGGGCGACACCTATACCGGCAGCGTGACCTACCTGGCCGGTCCCGGCATGTCGCGCCGCGGCCACGTGTTTGTCCGCACCGATGCGGAACACAAAGTCTGGCAGAACGGCAGCACCGCCAACGACACCGCAGAAGCCGGCAACCTGCTCGACGTGATGCCGAAGCCTTACGCCGACCTGCAAGTCGATTCCGTGACCACCAGCGGCGAGCCGAAGTCCGGCCACCCGCTGTCGATCAGCTGGACTGTCGCCAACCATGGCATCGGCATCACCGACAGTGCGAGTTGGGAAGACGTCGTATGGTTGTCCGACCGCGCCGATGGCAGCGGAACACGTTACGACCTGGCCGAGACCACGCACCTCGGCGTGCTGGGCAAGGATGGCAGCTACAGCCGCACCATCAACGTGACGCTGCCGCAAGGTATTTCCGGCAACTGGTACGTGCATGTGCGCACCGGTGGCGCCTATGAGTTCGTCTACGACACCAATAACCGCACCAGTTCCATGGCCCTGCCGGTGACCCTGTCGCCGTCGCCCGACCTGCAGGTCGACGACATTACGGTCGATGCCCAGGCGCTGGAAGGTGGGCTGCTGAACGTGGCCTGGACCGTTTCCAACCACGGCCAGGCCGCGGCCGGCGACATGTGGACCGACAAGGTGGAACTGGTGCCGGTGAGCGGTAACGGCGCCGCCATACAGCTTGGCACCTACACCTACGGCAACGGCCTCGCTTCGGGCATCCATTACGAGCGCAAGGAAGAAATCCGCCTGCCGCTGCGCATCGAAGGCCTGTATTTCGTCCGCATCACCACGAACAGCAGCCTGGGCAGCGATTCGAAGCAGCAGGTGTACGAGTTCGGCGACAACCGCAGCAACAACGCCCGGGTTTCGCTGCAGCCGGTGAAAGTGGACCAGATGGCGCGCCCGGACCTGCGCGCCGGCAATATCGTCATTCCGGACCACATCACCGCCGGCACCACGGCGGAGGTGAAGTTCGACATCAGCAATATGGGTTCGCGCCCGACCAGTGGACGCTGGACCGATTCGGTCTACCTTTCGCTGGACGGCAAGCTGGGCCCGAACGCGATCCTGCTGGGTCGCATCCAGAACGGTTCCTCGCTGGATCCGGAGCGTAGCTATACCAGCACCCTGGCCAGCTTCCAGGTGCCGCTGCGCCTGAGCGGTGAAGCCTACATCATCGTGGAGACCGATTCCTACCGCCAGCTGGACGAGTACCCGCGCGAAGAGAACAATGTCTCGCTGCCGAAGAAGATCTACATCGATCCGGTACCGCTGGCCGACCTGGTGACCAGCAACATCGTGGCGCCGGCCCAGGCCACCTACGGCGGCGCCATCGCGGTGGACTACCTTGTCACCAACAAGGGCGTGGCGGCAACGCGCGGCGACACCGCCGCGGTGGACGGCTGGACCGACACCGTGTGGCTGACCCGCAGCAAGGGCCGTCCTTCGCCATCGAAAGGGGATATCCTGCTGGGCAGCGTGAAGCACAGTGGCATGCTGGCGCAGAATGCCGACTACACCGGCCATTTCGATGTACGCATTCCGGACGACGTGGTGTCCGGCAGCTGGAACATCACGGTCTGGACCGACACTTACGGCGCGATCCCGCAGAATACCGGCGCCGACAACGTCAACCCGGACGACCCGACCGGCGTCCAGAGCGACAACTACAAGGCGCGTTCGATTGCCATCATCGGCGCCAAGCCGGACCTGGAAGTGACCCGCGTCGAGGCACCGGCCAACGCCGTTGCGGGCACTGACTACACCTTCAGCTACACGGTGCAGAACAAGTCCAACCGCTTCGAGGGCGAATGGTACGACGAAGTATGGGTGACCGATAATCCGGACCTGTCCAAGGCAACCAGCAAGTGGCGCCTGGGGTACTATGCCCAGAAGCGCGCGCTGGGCGATGGCGAGAGCTACACCGTCAACCAGACCGTGAAGCTGGCGCCGTCCACTGCCGGCAGCTACCTGGTGATCAAATCCGACGCCAACTCCAAGGTAATCGAGCTGGACGACGCCAACAACGTCAAGGCAGTGGCGTCGACGGTCGTTGTGCGTCCAGCCAACCTGCAGGTGACCGACGTGACCACCGTGCCGAACAACATGTCCGGCGAGGAAACCACCGTCACCTGGACCGTGAAGAACACCGGCGACGCTGTTTGGAGCGGCACGCGCGGCTGGATCGATAATATCTTCGTCAGCAAGGATCCGACCTTCATCGCCAACCGTGCCGTGCAGATCGGCTCCGTGGTGCATGACAATGCCGCCGGCCTGGGCGCCGACGCCAGCTACACCACCAGTGCCAAGCTGCGCCTGCCGGCCGGCTACGACGGCCAGTATTATGTCTACGTACTGACCGACGCGCGCCATCCTAGCGGCGGCAGCAACGTGCTGTCGCCGTTCTGGGGCGAGGATGCCGAGCTGCCGAGCCGGGAAGTGCTGTCTTACGTCACCGAAAACGAACAGACCCGCCAGCATTTCGGCGACAACGTATACGAGGGCGGACGCAGCGCCGACAACGTGGGCCGCGGCTCGCTGAACATCACCTACTGCGAACCGGACCTGCAGGTGGAGAACATCACCATCTCCGATCCATCGCCAGCTTCCGGCCAGAAGGTGCTGGTCACCTGGACCGTCAAGAATTACGGCGAACGCGCCACCCGCACCGGCGACTGGTTCGACGGCGTCTTCCTGTCGCGCGACGAAACCCTGGACGGCTCCGACTACCCGCTGGTCGACGGCCCGAGCCTGACCGAAATGGCCTTGCGCGTACGCCACGTGTCCGTCATGGGGAGCGACGGGGTTTACCTGAAGAAGGGCGACAGCTACAGCGCCTCGGCCTGGGTCACGCTGCCTACCTCGATCAGCGGCAATTTCCGCCTGATCGTCAAGACCGACACCGATGTGTTCAAAGACTATGACGAACCGGCGCAAAGCTCCATTCGCGACGGGCTGGATGTAGTCGACACGGGATTCTCGAGTGGCGCCCTGGTCGGCGAATTCAAGGACGAAATCAACAATACCAAGAGCATCGCGCTGCCGATCACGCTGGCCAATCCGCCGGACCTGACCGTCTCGAGCATCGAGATCCCCGATTCGGTGGTGGGCGGCCAGCCGTTCACCATCAACTACCACGTGAGCAACCTGGGTGGCGCCACGCCGGACGACCAGGGCCTGTGGAACGACATGGTCTACATCTCCAAGGACAACAACCTGGATGTGACCAAGGACCGCTACCTCGGCTATGCGATGCATACCGGCGGCCTGGCAGCCAATGGCGGCTACGACGCCACGGTCAGCTTCAAGGCGCCGCGCGACCTGGACGGCACCTACTACGTGTTCGTGGTGCCCGACCCAGGCCGTGTCAACGGCGGCTCGGGCAATGGCAATGTGCTGGAGCAGGACAAGACCAATAACGCGAAGGCCAAACCAATCGTCATCACGACCCCGCCGCCGGCCGACCTGCAAGTAACGCAGGTGAACCCGCTGCCGGAGACGAAGATCGGCGACCAGGTGCACATCACCTATACGGTGCAGAACAACTCGGACAACCCGGCCCTGGGCCGCTGGACCGATGCCATTTACCTGAGCAACAAGCCAACCTGGGACTTGAGCGCAACGCTGCTGGGCAAAGTGGACCGCAACGCCGTCGACCTGGCCGCGCACGCCAGCTACAACGGTGAGCTGACCGCCAAGGTGCCGCCGCTGAAAGACGGCAACTGGTACGTGATCGTGCGTCCGGACATCTACAACGACGTATTCGAGGGCCCGGTTACCTACGATGTGAACGGCCTGCACATGGCTGCGGGCGAGGCGAACAACCTGCTGGCCTCCGGCCAGACCGTGAAAGTGACGGTGCCGGCACTGCCGGTCGCCACCCCGACGGCCGCGACGCTGGTGCAGGGCACCACCCTACTGTACAAGGTCAGCGTGGCGGAAGGTGAAACCTTGCGCCTGACCCTCGATTCCGCCGCCACCGAAGGCGCCAGCGAGCTGTACGTACGCTATGGCGACATCCCGAGCGGCTATGCCTACGACGCCGCCTACAGCCTGGCGGTGTCGCCAAGCCAGCAGGCGATCGTCCCGAGCACCAAGGCCGGCGACTACTACGTTCTGGTGCGCGCCCGCGAATCGCGCGAACCGCAGAACGTCACCCTGCGCGCCGACCTGATGCCGCTGGCGATCACCAAGGTGACGCCGGATAGCGGCGGTACCGGCGACGCCGACCACCGCTGGGTCACCATTGACATCGAAGGCGCGCACTTCAAGCCGAACGCGCTGCTCAAGCTATCGCGTCCTGGCGTATTCGAAGTGCAGCCGGAACGTTGGCAGGTACTGGACGCGACGCATATCCGCGCCGTGTTCGACATGCGCAACGTGCCGCATGGCCTGTATGACGTGTCCGTCATTAACCCGGACGGCCAGACCGTCACCGAGGCCTACCGCTACCTGGTCGACCGCGCCATCGACGCCGACGTCACCATCGGCATCGGCGGCCCGCGCGACCTGGAAGTGGGCAAGGACGGCGTTTACAGCGTTTCGCTGCAAAGCCTGACCAACGTCGACACACCGTATGTGCGCTTCGACATCGGCGCCACCGACATGGGCAACAGCGAAAACGTGGTGGAAGGCCTGAAATTCCCTTACGTGGTATTCGCTTCCAATGTGGGCGGCCAGCCGGACGGCCCGACCGCCCTGGATGCCGTCAACACCCAGCGCTATGGCGCCACCCCGACCGCCGGCACCAGCCGCCCTGACGTGCCGTGGGCGGCACTGGAAGGCACTGTTGACACCAACGGTTTCAGCCTGGCGCCGGGCTACGCCTTCGATGTTGCGGGCCGCGGCTTCGTCGGCACCAGTTTCAGCGTGCAAACCTACCCTGGCCTGAAAGAGTGGATAGCCTACGACTTCCCTGGCCTGCGTACCAAGCTGTACCAGATCCGTCCGGATTGGGCTGCAGTCGGCCTGCTGGACGGCGGTATCGACGATCTGGACAAGATTTCGCCGGGACTGGCGGACAAATGGCGCTCGGCCGACGACCACGTCACCGACATGGAATTCCTGGCCATGCCGTTCCGCTTCAATGTGTTCGGCAGCGCCACCCCGATCACGCGCGCCGAATTCGTTGCGGAGCAGACCCAGTACGCGCTGCGCCTGCGCAGCGCCATCCTGGCCGATACCAGCGCGCCGATGGCGCTGCAAGTGCTGGCGGCCGACCAGGCGCAGTGGACCAGCGGCTGGCTGGCCGCGCTGGAAGCGGCGGGCCTGCTGCGCCCACTGGACGAAGCGCCACCAATCCGCCTGGACGAGAAGGTGATGAGCCTGAACGCCACGCTGGCGGCGGGCATCCTGCTGGGCAAGGGCGGCGCCAGCTACCAGACCCAAGCCGACCTGCTGGGCTTCTTCAACAAGATCCAGCAATGGTATGGTGACACGGCGCGCTCGATGGGCGACCCGAACCGCGCTGCCGCGCCGGTCGACTACATGGAAGTGCGTGAAGACGCCATGGGCAACACCGTCGAGATTCCGGTGCCGGTGCTGCCAACCGCTCCGGACTACTCCGGCTTCGCGGCGCACAGCACCCATTTCATCGATTTCAATATTTTCGTCGGCGGCACCGAGCGCGAATACCTACGCCATATCGGCGTGCTGGACCACGAGTTCAATCCGGTTGCGCCGCAGGCGCTGAACCTGGCGCAATACCTGCGCCAGGCCGCCGCCAAGGCCTCCGGCGAGCAGGCGACCATCGCCGTGCGCGGCCCGCGCGTGCTGCCTGACGCCCAAGGTGGGTCTTATGTGCCGGCCGGCGTGGCGCTGCCATACTCGGTCGACTTCCAGAACCCGACCGGCCAGCCGATGGGCCAGGTGCGCATCGTCACCGAACTCGATCCGGACCTGGATGCCCGTTCGCTGCGCCTGAACGACATCAAGATCGGCGACCTGAACGTGCACATTCCGTCGGATCGCGCCGTATTCCAGGGTGACTTCGACTTCACCGGGAGTAAAGGCTTCATCCTGCGCGTATCGGGCGGCATCGATACCGAATCGCGCATCGCAACCTGGCTGCTGCAGGCGATCGACCCGGTCACCGGCGAAGAGATCAAGGACGGCATCCACGGCCTGATGGCTCCGGATGCCAACAACCCAAGCACCTCGCGCGGCTTTGTCAGCTACACCGTGCAGGCTTCCGGCCTGGCGCCGACCGGCTCGGTGATCGACAGCAGCGCACGCATCACCTTCGACGGCCGTCCACCGGTCGACAGCGAAACCAGCAGCTATACGCTCGATTCCCGTGCGCCGCAGACGGCGCTCGTAGCTGATACCCTGGCGCCGGAATCGGACGGTTCGCCGGCCTACAACGTCAAGTGGCAATCGATCGACGACGCCAGCGGCGTCAAGTCAGTGACCATTTACGTGGCTGAAGACGGCGGCGACTTCCGCATCTGGCAGAAGCAGGTAGCGGGCGACCAGGGCCAGGCCGTGTTTATCGGCCGGGCAGGGCATAGCTACGAATTCCTGGCGGCGGGCGTGGACCGCGCCGGCAACCGCGAGGCGGCCAACGTCAGCAACGCCGTACTGCCGGATGATGGCAGCCTGCAGCAGGTGCTGGACGCGCTGGGCAGCAACCAGACCGTCAACCAGACGGCGGAACTGCCGCTGGCAACCCCGGACCGCACGTATGTCGCCAACGCGCTGTTCCAGCAGGCGGCCAACCGCCTGCCTGGCTTCGTGGCGCCGGCCCAATCCGGCGACCTGCGCAGCGTGCTGGCGCCGATGATGCTGCGCGGCTTTGCCGACGGCTTCTCCGGCAGTGCCGCCGATATCGGCGCGCTGGCCATGGTGGAACTGGCAGACGGCTCCATGCTGGTCAGCGCCGGTGCCGGCCGCAACCAGGTATTCCTGTTCTCCAAGGACGGCGGTCACAATACTGCGCCGTTGTTCGAACTGGATGCACCGGTGATGGACATGGCGCTCGATAAACTGGGCCAGCTGTGGGTCATGACCGGCAATGAACTGCTGCAGGTCGATGCCGGCAGCGGCGCCATCATGGCGCGCCACAGCGCAGCGGGCGGCGCGCTGACGCACACGCTGGCGATCCACCCGGACACCGGCAGGATCTACGTTTCCTCGCACAACGGCGTGGAAATCTTCGATCCTTCGCAAGCCAATACCGCTGGCGCCTGGAAGCACTTCTCCAACACCACGGTGAGCGACCTGGCCTTCGGTCCGGACGGCCGCCTGTGGGGCGTGCGCTGGACCGGCGCCGATGTGGCGTCGGCACTGCCGCAAGCGACCACCGACATCGTCAGCTTCCCGATGAGCGGCCGCGAAACGGGCCGCGCCCAGCTGGAATACCGACTGGCCGGCACCATCGACAGCATCGCCTTCGGCAAGGATGGCTCGCCGCTGGCGGGCCTGTTGCTGGCGTCTTCCAACTCCGCGCAGCGCTCCGCTGTGGCAGGTAGCGCTGCCGCCCACGGCTCCACCGTGTGGATGATGGAGCTGGCAACGCATAAGGTGCTGCAACTGGCCAGCGGCGGCACCCGTGGCGAAGCCCTGTTCACCACCGCCGACGGACGCATCCTGGTGGCGCAGAGCGGCCATATCGACGAAATTTCGCCGATCAAACCGCCGCACGTACTGGCTGCCACGGTGCCGGACGGCGCCCTGGTGCCGCTGCCGATCAACGAAATCTCGGTCAGCTTCGACCAGCCAATGTGGCTGGCCGAAGACGAAGCCGGGGTGCTCAATCCAGCCAATTTCCGCCTGGTTGCAACCGGTGCGAACACCGACCTCACCCTCAATCCGTCCAGCGTGCGCTGGAACGAGGCTACCCGCTCCGTGGTGCTGGGCACCGCCGGCCTGCCGGCCGGCATATGGCGCCTGGAGATCGCCGACACGCTGCAAAGCGCGGCGCAGGTCAAACTGGAACACAGCTACGTGACCACCTTCACCACGGTGCTGGACTTCAGCTACCAGGTGGAGCTGAGCTTCTCCAACACCCGTGGCAACCACGCCACCGGCGCGGTGAGCTACGACGTGAGCATCAAGAATATCGGCACCGACGACATCCGCGGCCCGCTGGTACTGATGCTCGACCCGGGCCGCTACTTCGGCGGCGCAGTGCAGGATGGCGCGCAGAATGCCGACAAACTGTGGACGATCAACCTGACCGGCGCGCTGGCCGCGCGCGGCGGCCGCCTGGCCGCAGGCGAGACGCTGGCCGAGCAAACCGTAACGGTCACCCCGGCCAGCCAGTTCGGTACCACGCCGGGTTCCGGCGCGCTGGTCAAGTTCAAACTCGGCCATGGCGTTTATGCGGCGCCGTACGAAAATACGCCGCCAGTCGTGGGTGTCGTGCGTCCTGGAGTACTTGTGGAGGCAGAAGACGGTACGACAGCGCAAACGCCGCCAGTCTTTGATATTTCGGAAGACCAGACTGAAGCGATGGAGCTGCCAGCTGCGGCGGCTGGTGCCGCGTGGAGCGCAGATCTTGTTGCACGCGATGTTGACGGCTCTCGCTTCTATTGGCAGATTCTGCAGGCGCCTGCAGGGATGACATTGTCCCAGGCAGAAAATGTAGGCAGCGATGCGGATGGCTATAGCAATTCGGCTACCTTGAATTGGACGCCTACTAGCCGTGATGCAGCCGCGACAGAAGTCTTGATACGCGTGCAAGATAGCCGAGGCGGTGTGGCAATCCGCCGTTTCATGGTGAGCGTAGCTGGTGGCAACACGGCTCCGGTTGTCGGCGTAATCGACGACGTATGGCTGCACGAAGGCCAGGCATTGGATGTACCGATCATGGCGTCGGATGCGAATGGCGATCCTTTGACGATCAGCGTACGTAATCTTCCACCGGGCGCCAGTTTCGATGCCGCGTCCGGCACCTTGCGCTGGACGCCATCGTATGACCAGGCCGGTGTCTACGAAGACATTACGATCCTTGCCAGCGATGGAAAGGCGACGTCCATCCAGAAATTTGCGATCCATGTTGAGCAAGGCTATGCCAAGCCGCGTCTGGGTACCGTACCGGTTCAAATGCTGCGTGAGAATCATGGATTTGCGCTGCAGTTGAACGGCGCGATGCCGGGCGGCTTGGCGCAGGCTGATGGCACCGTTATCAGCCTGCGCTACAGCATTCCGGTACTCCCTGGTGGGGCAACGCTGAATGGAGAGACAGGCTGGTTATCCTGGAAGCCGGATTTTGGCCAGGAGGGAACTTATCGCCTGCCGGTGACGCTGACGGCAACTTATACCCCGGCGGACGGCAGCGATCCGACGGTGACATCCGTCACACGGGAAGTCGAGCTGAACGTCCTTCACGCAGACGCACCGCCGCAATTCGCGCCGGTCGAAACCTGGCGCGTCTTGGAGGGCCAACCGCTGCGTGTATCGGTGTTTGCGCTGGATCCTCATAACCGGGACTTTGAACCGAAGTTCCGTGTTTCGCCAACTGCCCCACTGCAAGGAGGCGAAGGAACATCGACCGTTGATTATGACATCGATGGCCTGCCGCCGGGCGCAGTGTTCGATCGCGATACCCTCGAAATCGTATGGACGCCAGGGTACGCTCAGGCCGCGACCTACCATGTCACTGTCAGGGCGAGCAACCACAGCGCGACAGGTGAGGTTCAGATTAGCCAGGTAGTGTTGCCGATTGTGGTGGAAGACTCTCAACGCCCGCCTACTGTCGACAACATTGCGAACGCTAGCGTGGCATGCGGCGCGACGCTGGACATTCCGGTGTCTGCAGTGGATCCCAATGGCAACGGGCTCACGCTTAGCGTCCTCGGCCTGCCTCGTTTTGCCACCTTCACACAAACTGGCGCTGGCCCTCTTGCCACTGCCCGCTTGCACTTCGCCCCTGGCGCGACCGAGCGTGGCGACTATACGATTACCGTTATCGCGCAAAACGATGGCGGCGGAGATCCATCGAAGGCATTTGCAAGTTCGACGACTTTCATCCTTTCCGCTACCAGTTTGACTGTTCCTCCAGTCGTCAATGTGGCTGAACGCGCGGTGGCGGTCGTTGGCCAGCAGTTGAGGCTGCCGATCATTGCTACCGACGCCGATCAGGATGCATTGAGCTATTCAGCTTTAGGCTTACCGGAGGGAGCTGTCATAGAGAGGGACGCGCTTTATGGGCATGCCTACATAGTATGGACGCCAACTCACGCCCAAATCAATGCTTACGACATCAGCCTGCATATCACTGACAGTGGTATGCCACCGGTGAACGAAGGGCATCCGGTGGGAGCTGATTTCGTGGCAGTGCCGAACACTGTGGTGCGCGATGTGCGTATTGTGGTGCGGGAATCGAATCAGGCGCCGGAGGTGCTTTCGATATCTGCCACGGGTGCCGAGGCGAGCACGGTTGGGCTGGGCAGCTCCGCGGTTCGTGCAACCGAAGGCGTGCCAATGTCCATCGACGTATTGGTGCGTGACGTGGACTTCGACGCTATGAACTGGACGGTTCAGGGCATGCCAGCCGGTATGACCATGGCAACGTCCGTTGGTGCGGACGGGCAGACGCTCTTGAGGCTGAACTGGACGCCGGACTATTACGCGGCGCAGGCTTCGTCTCCGAACGCAGCTCATGGAGCTTATCAGCTTACGCTTCGTGCGACCGACGGCACCGCAACCGCCGCCCACAACGTCGTGATCACCGTGGACAATACGAACCTGGCGCCGGTAGTAATGTCGATGCCGATTCAAATGGTGCGCGAAGGCGAGACGCTGGGCTTCACGCTGCCGGTAATCGACGCGGATGGCGACTTGCTGGAAACTACGTTGTTGCGTGACGCCAACACCCCAGCGAGCGCTCATTTTGATTCGGCGAACAATTATTTTGAATGGACGCCGAACGCGGAAACTATCAACAACGCAAGTGCCAATAATGGGTTGTTCACGTTCCGTTTCGCGACGAGTGACGGTATTGCGACTACGGTGCGTGAAGTGCAAGTGCGTGTTCTGGATGTGAATCGAACTCCAGAAATTACTGTGTCGCGACATGCCGTAATGGTTGGCCAGACGCTGACGATGCCGGTCGCCAAACGCATGGACCTGGCAACTGACTCTCTGCACGGTATTGCGATTGGCGATGCGGATGGACTGGCGCAGACGCAGGCACTGTCGATTGCCTTCGATAATCTGCCTGAAGGCGCCTACTACGATGCTGCCACCTGCCAATTGACCTGGACTCCAGGACCGGGGCAGGTCGGCGACTTCATTGTCACCGCCCGTGTCAACGATGGCACCGATACCGTCGCCGAGACCTTCACACTGCGCGTCGTGGCTGAAATCGAGGCCAATGCGCCGAAGGTGCTGGTGGACCTGACTCCTGCAACTCCTGTTCTGCCGGGCCAGACTGTCCTGGCAACGGTACGCGCAGACAGCTTCAGCGAAATGGACTCGGTGCACGTTCAAGTGCGCGGCGGCGCCATTGGTGCGACTGAATGGACCGACGTATCGCTGGCTTCCGCCGGCCGCATGTACCTGAACGCAGTAGCGCCGGGTATTGCGGAAATCCGCGTGCAGGTTCGCGATGTAGATGGATTCACTGCCACAAAAGTGTACCAGGTGCTGGTGCGTGATCCCCGCGACAACCAGATGCCAATTGTGACGTGGGGAGGTGCTCTGCAGTTGGAAAGCGCGCTGGCCGCTGGCGATATTCCGCCGATGTCCATCAGCCAGCCAACAACTCTGCAAGCCCGCCTATCCGACATTCAGATGATGGGTTGGCAGCTGCAAATTGCGCCGGCTGGCAGCAACAACTGGAATACATTGGACTCCGCCGAAATGGCTGCTCAGGAAATCAGCGGCCTGCAGGACTTGGCCACGCTCAATCCGGCGCAATTCGCAAACGGTGTATACCAACTGCGGTTGACTGCCTGGGACCTGTCTGGCCGCACCGCCAGCATCGACAGTCGGATTGTGGTTGACTCGGGTACCAAGCAGCTGGAGTTGGCCGCCGTCACCGACTCGGTCTTCCAGATCGGCGAGCACAGCCTGGCGATGACCCGCGTCGCTCTCGCCAACGGTTCAAGCAATGCACACTTCGGCAACTGGATGCTGCCGATGCTGGATACACAATTGACCAATGACCAGCCGCTGTTCACTGCACAAGGTGGTACTGCTGCTTGGCGAGAAGGTGCGCGTATTTGGTTGCAAGCTCCAGCTAGCCTGAGTCAGGCTGGTACCGGCATCTCGTACTTGAGCTTCACCTTGGGCACCGAAATGCAGGCGCTGGGTAGCGCAGCAGGGGCGCCACGGGTGGCGCATCCTACCTTCAGTAACAGTAACGGTTGGACGTTGCAGGCCCTGGTCCTTGATGAGAGCGGCGAGGCAAGCGAGCAACCGGTCAATTTGCAGAAGCAAGGCCAGCGCCTGTTCGATCAAGTTACCGGACAGCCATGGCAACCGGCGGCGTTTGCGCTGACAGGTCCGGACGGTACCCGTTACACGCTGGACGCCAATGGGCGTGTAACCGGGATTCGTTTTGCTGATGGTGATCAGTGCCTTGTTAGCGACGCTGGCATTGTTCTGGTTGGGGGCGATGCAAATGCACGAATTGATTTTGTACACGATGTGAAAGGCCGAATTGCGCGCATTACCGGTCCTCAGCATGGCACCACCAGCGCTAGCACAAGTTTTACCTACCGCTATGATGCGCCAGGTCGACTAGTGCTGGCGCGTACCGTGGGCAGCAATACAGGCGGCCTGCAGTATGGTTACCGAAGCGATGGCGCTCTGATCACGGATGCAGTTACTGCCAACCTGGGTGAAACTGCCAACTGGAGGGACGACGCGTCTACCAATTCATGGCAGGGCGAACTCGTCGATGATGTTGCCGTCAACTTGAGCTTTACCGTGCGCGAAAGCGAATTGGCTTCAACGGTCAAGACGCCAGGTGCGGTCGGGACAGTCATTTACGCGATTGAAACTATTGGCGATGCGGCCTTGCAGTTGGAAGGCCTTTCGATTCTGGGCAGCACGCGTGCGGGTAATCATGTCACTACGCTGGTCCGTACCAACGAAGCTGGCATGAAGCTGCTGAAATTGCTGGGAACCGGACCCGCCAGGGTAACGATTGCTGTCGCAGGGGATCTTGACCGCGATGGAAAGGTTGACGGTCGCGATAGCGCGATGTTTGAGCAGATGATGGCGGCAAATAACCTGAGTGCTGATATCGATGGAAACGGGGCTGTACAAGCTGCGGACCGTCAGGTGTTGTTCGCGAACTTTGGTTTGCGTGCCAACAATGCACCATCCGCCCAACAAACGCCCGCGATCATCCATACTCACATGGGTATGGGCGGAACGATCTCGCTTGACTCGATTGCGCAGGACTTTGAAGGTGATGCAATTTACTGGAGCGTCATGGCCGCTAGCCACGGCGTAGCCTCGCTGGACGCGGGGGGGCATACCCTGCGTTTCATGCCCGAGGCTGGCTTTAGTGGCCGGGCTACCATTACGCTGCAATGCGATGATGGCTATGCGGCCAGTCAGCCGATTGAGGTTGTGGTAGATGTCAGCGCCGCTAAGCCTGTGCTGATCCGCCTGGATGTTCCGTCGAATATGCGCACCGGCGGTGTCGCTCGCGTTGCTGGAACTGTCGATTTTGAAGACCAGCGTGGCTTGTCATTCAGAGCGACGGATCCGTTTGCCCATATGGAGCTGCTCGACTTGAATCAGCTTGGCTATACGGGCAGTTCAGCGCTGGCTTTCGATACACGCAGCGGTGAACTGCGCGCCCAGACGGCCGGCATTGCGGTCTTGCAGAGCAGCGTCATTGATGCGTCGGGTAGCCGAGTCACAGCGACGCAGGCTGTCAACGTATTCGATGGAAATCGAATCGTTCATCCACTTGAGTTGTATCCAGCCACAATGTCGTTGGAACCAAACGGTACGCGCCAGATCAAACTGCTGTCGGATGATGGCGAGGCGCGTTCAACGCGCGATGCATTCCCTGACCACGTAATGTACTTGTCAAGCGACGAGAGTATTGCCACAGTTGATGCGATGGGGATGATCACTGCGCATAAGGCTGGCCAGGTTAGGATCACCGTGATCCATCTGGAGGCAGGTGGGGAGGGCGATCAGCCGGTACTGCAGCAAGGCGACATAGACTTGTCCGTCAAGTCTGCCATCGTGACCAGCCAAAGCGGCGATGCAGGTGTGCCACGTAGCGTACGAATTTCTGCCGGTGAGAGTGCAACTATAGCGGCGCAGACTGGGGAAACCGTCTATATCGGTAGCGGCGCATTGCGGTCCGATGCATCGGTGTCGATTGGCAGCGTGCCGGTCGATGCGATAGCAGCAGGAATAGGACTTCCATTGCCGTCGGTATTTGAGCCGTTAAAAGCATTCCGCATAGATCTGGGAAGCAAGCTTGGCGAGCCTGTCCAGGTATCGATTCCGGTTGCTGCATCGGCATCTTTGCATGCCGGCGACGAAGTCTATTTCATGCGCAAAGGCACCGTACCTGTTGAAGGCGGCGGAGTTCGAGAGACCTGGTGGTTGGCGGACAACGGCTTCCTGGAAGCTGGCACCGACGGTAGCTTGCGTGCGCGCACGGCGAGCCCACCGTATGGTGGTTTGGATAGCGAAGGCGAGTATATCGTCGTCAATCGGGTATCAGGTGTCGTCAGCGGACCATTCGATCTGTTCGGCGGCATGACGCCTGTGCCAATTGGCCTAACCTTCAGCAATATTTCCTTCATGGCGCAATCGGTCACTGCTGCGATGGTTGGCATTATTGCGAGCGCCGCGAGAGTTGGATCGGCATTGCAATATCGCTTTGGCATCCCACAATTCTCGACAACGATCAACGTGCCGCAGATACCGGTTGGTGAAACCTACCGCATCAATGTCACCGATTTATTGCCTCCTGAGAAGACTCCGTTCGGCAACATCAGCTTGCCGAATTCGACCAATGCGGTACTTGAAAGCAGTACCAGCCTGAAGGTCTCGATCTCGAATGACTCACCAGGAGATTTCAAAGGCCGAATTAGCCTGCGAGCCTTGTTCCCTGACGGAACCTTTGAAGACGTTACGACGGTTGATGGAGCGAGCGCGGCCGACATCGTGGTCGACCCAAGTACTTTGCGTTCGATGACTACTGGAAAAGCCTTTAGTCTTAGTACGATTTCCTGGCAGCTTGTTCGCAAGATTCCGACGAGCGAATTGAGCCGCTCCGGCACGGTGGTTGAAGGTGATGAACTTGAGTTTGCGGGCAATACGATTGCATTGACACCGAAATCTGATATCGGCGCTGTACTCACGCGCACCGGCGTGACATTTATCCGCCAGGATAAAGAGGTTGGCCACACTAACCTTGTTTCGGTGATCGGTGAACCAAATGATCTCGAAGACACATATCTGACTGGCTCCAAAGTTCGCCCCGTAGCGATCAAGCAAGATGGTTCGTCTGCATTCATAGGCGGTAAAGGGATTATTTATCAGATTGATTTGCTGACGTTTAAGCTCATTAACAAAATTGAAGTTCCGGCTGGCCGTAACATCGTCAGTTTGGAAACTAGTGGCAACTGGCTGTTCGTTGGTGAGGGCGGCGGTTCCGGGGGCGCAGGGAATCGCCTGTTGGCAGTGGACTTGAGCCCTCGCAGCAAGACATACAACCAAATGGTGTCGTTGGCGGTGCCAGAGGTTGCCAGCGCCAACTATGGCATTTCCGGCATGGCTATCGGAGCTGACAACCATACTCTGGTGATTGCAACCAATCGTCATCCATATACCGTTAGCCTGGCCGATAAGAGTAAGCGGGGCGATGTCTTTGTGCTCGATTTGCTGAACCTGGACTTCAAAAACGGTCAGATCGGCAATGCCGTGAAGGTCGACCTGCCAGACGATGGAATCAGCGGCAAGGTGCCGCAGGTGATTACTGCAACTAATGATCCGGACCGATTCCTGGTGGCCAACGTCGGTGACTTTGATCGAGGACTGTCGACGCTGGTCATCAAGCGTGGCGATGGCGGTGAAATCTCAAGCGCCAAGATGAGTGCTATCCGGATGAATCAGGACCGCATTGCGGTCGATCGGCTCGATATCCAGCGCGCACAAAGCGCCGTACTGGTCGAGCGCGATGGCGTTGAATATGCAATCGTCGCCGATGACAACCAAAGCTATCTTGATCCCTACTGGCGTGCCATGTACGAAGCGCCTATGTTCATCTTTACGCCGATGGGTCCGCCACTAGCAGTTGGTGGTAGTGCGTCGGCGCAGAAAGTCGCCGTCGGCGGCAAACTGGGCATTGTTAAAGATCCGTTCGGAAAACTCGGTATACCCCAATTCATGGGAGCTACCTTGCCGTTGGATGGTTATGGAATTGTCAATCTCAGTATGTCGAACGATGGCAAGGTGTTGATTGGCCAGTTGAAGGGAGGATACCCATCGCCAGGGCACGGCAATCCGAACATTTCGCAGACAAACCAAAGTCATGCTTGGAATATCGATAGTCTGATCAGCGCTGCGTTGGCTATGTCGGACGAAAAGCGTAGGACGAGCCACATCAAGCTGAGTCGCGAAGCCGAGGTGTTGATCCCAGATGGTAATGGTTGGACGGCGGGTGCCGTGTTTGCGCGTCCAGGAGTGGCGCTTACTGACTCCAGCGGTGCAGCCCAGGACGGAAGTATTGCTATTGAAGACGATACGGAAGCGCAGCAAACCATACCTGCCGATATGAATGATTCGGCTACGTTGCCATCCTTCCTTCCTCCGGCGGGAGGCTCCTCGAGTCAAGCCGCCGCAGCGCCAGCTGCGCCAGCTGAAATCTCGGATACGGGCGCCCAGACGACTTGGGATGCTACGACCGAGACGTTGAGCATTACAAATCCGACCAAGACAGCGATTACCGTCTCTGTTGTCGTGGGTAAGAATGATTTCCTGACATGGATTGATAACGCAGGCGCACTTAAGAGCGCAGCTGGCAAGGCAGATGTAACCCTGATTAAGGAACAGGTGATCGAACCGGGCAAGAAATTTACAGTCAAGATCACTGCAAAAACGCCGGCGGGCAGCAAATTGCCTGACTACTTACAAAAGCTTTACCGGGCAGAAGCTGTGCTTGATCAGACGCCGGTCAAGGTGTATGCGGTGGAAAAGGGTAAGCGGTCCAAGGAACCGTTGGATGTCCGTACCATTACGTACATGGCCGATCTAACCGATGAAACGCGTGACAGTACGTTGACGTTCCTGCAAACCGCGGTCGGCATGTCAAGGGATCTGCGTATATACAATCCGAAGCAATTGGATATCCGCACGAAGGGCGATTCTCGGTTCAGCTATAAGAGTAGTGGCGACATCACCACTATTACCTTTAAGGCCGACAACAAGGTGGCTTACGTGGGGCGGGGTGTCAACTTCAACGCTCAACTGGAAGTTAGACCCGGTATGGACGATGCAGGGAAACCGAATGTAAATGCGATCCTTTCCCAAAAACTTGTGGCAAATGTCATCAATAAGCAATCACTGGCAATCGATGCCGAGAAAGTATTTGCGATGCTTACTCTGCACCGAGATCAGCTCAAGAACTGGCTGGTGAGTGGTGATGTTTCCAAGGTCTGGGATCCGGCAGGGGTCGCGGCGACTCAAAACTTGTACAATGAACCTAAGGATGTGTTGGGGCGCCCTTTGAAACCGGGAAAAGGAGGCCTTTATCAATATTTCATTGAGACTTTCATTAAATCTAAGTCGAGCACCTGGGACTACGCGGACTTTGAACGAGGCATCCGGGAATCAATGGATCGGATTTTCAAGCCCTTTGTAAATGACGGTGCATTTGAGTGGAAATTTGGGAAGCCCGTCGCATCGGACCCATATATGGCGGGTGGCTCGTATTTAGACAAGACTTATGGGCAAGCGATTGTGGAGGAGTCCGGAAAACCTATGCCGGGCAATCCAATGAAGCTAGGCGATCGTCGCCGCGACGTGCCCGCCGCGCATGCCGAATCGGAGGGTGAATTCTCGCGTTCAAGAATGAAAGCCATCGTCGATAAGAACGGGAAAGCGCAAGGCAGCTATGCACCATCGCAAAAGCGCTACATTCTGCAGCAGGCTTTAAATAGTCAGAGGAATGATGCGCCGACATTTTTCATTGATGCGTTGATGCGTGAGACTCAAGCAAAAAACCTGTACGAGTTTGGGGTCAATTTCGGGAATGTGATGGCGCACGAGTTTGGCCACGATCTCGGTTTGTTGGATGAATATTTTGGCTATATTCCATATGGTGACAGCTTATGGAACAAGCGGACTGCTGGCACTAAGCCTTTCCATGATACGTTGCTGTCATTTAGTCTGCGTGACGCGAGCTATGACAACCGAAATGGGACGACGGAGTTGTCCAACATCGATCAGTATCTTGCCCATTTGGCGCAACTGTCGTTGAGGGAGGGCGGCAGTATCAACGGCGGGGAACCTGCGAAACTGCAAGTTCAACAGGTTGGCACCGGTGCAGAGGAGATCGATAGCGCGGCAGCATTGAAGTTGTTGGATGCAGCCCGCCATTACTGGCTTGAGCAGGGCGTGTCCGCGGACCGCATGAGCGGTGTCAGTATTTCTGTTGCCGATCTTCCTGCAGGCATCGCGGCACAGACGGATGGCCTTCATATTGTCCTCTCGAGCGATGCAGCGGGGTGGGGGTGGTTCATTGATCCGACGCCAGTGACAAAGGAAGAATTTGACGACGGCGGCTCCGACGGCTTTGTTGCGTTGCCGGGCGGCGCTGCAAAGAACCGACTCGACTTGCTGACGGTTCTGACGCATGAGGTTGGCCATATTTTAGGCTTGGGCGACGGAGAAAATTCTGGAGCGGGGATCATGCGGGGTTATCTGTCACCTGGCGTACGCCGGTTGCCAACACCGGAGGACATTGTCGCCGCGCTGCGTGCAATGAACTCCGCGTTTAGTTGGCAGCCTGCGACGATTGTCCGACAGTTGCAGGTGCCACCCGCTCCGGTGGCCTCGTCAAATGCTGGCGTCAGTATTGACCAGAGTCTGGTGAACGGCGATATGCAAGATGCAGAAGGATGGAGTGTGGCAGGCAATACGCAATTTGACGGCATGGGCAATGTTTCGCTAGGTGAGTCGTCGCTAGCAAATGCACATCTCGCACAACATTTCGCAGTCCAGCAGGGCGACCGCTTCCTGGCCTTCACGGTCGCAAGCAGTACCTTACGTATGGATGGCGGTAGCTCATACAGTGGACCTCAAGATGCGTTCGAAGCAGCTCTGCTCGATGCGAAAACTGGTTCGGCCCTGTCAGGAATCAATGACCTGATCGGTGGTGATGCGCTCCTGAACCTGCAGGCAGACGGTACCCTGCGTATGGCCGCTGGTACCCACGCAGTTCGTAATGCGGATGGCACGACAACCTATTATGTGGATCTGCATGGTATTGCTGCAGCCAATGGCGGCCTTGCGACACCGGTTGTCTTGTCGTTCGATCTAATCGGCTTCGGCCCTGAAGCAAGCTCGATGATGCTGCGCGATGTTCACCTTGTCAGTGATCCGATAGCACTGGACGATGTGTTCGTTACAGAGGAGGATTCGACCGTAGTTCTGGAACCAGTAGGCAACGACTTAGCCGGCTCCAATAGTATTGGCGTGTTAGAAGTGGTTAGTCACCCGTCGCACGGTATGTTGCAAGTCAACGCCGACGGGACCTTTAGCTACACGCCCGGGGCGAACTATCATGGTGCTGACAGCTTCAGCTACCGCTACGTGGTGGACGGCGTGGCTTCGAACGTGGCGACCGTCGGCCTGACGGTGCGTGCGGTCAACGATGCGCCAGTGGCAGTCGGCCAGTCCGGCGAAATCATGGCTGGCAAACCGTTCACCTTTGACCCGCTGGCTGGCGCCAGCGACGTCGAAGGTGCTGCGCTGAGCGTCGCGATGCCGCAACCGGCCCACGGCACGCTGGTGGAGAATGCCGACGGCAGCTACACCTACGTGGCCGACGTCGAGTACTTCGGGGAAGAGCTCATCACCTGGCAAGTCAGCGACGGCGAGTCGCTGTCGGCGCCGGTCACGTTGCGCCTGAACGTCCTGCCGGCCAATACCGCGCCGGTGGCGAACAGCGTCACGCTGCAGGTGCTGGAAGACGGCTCGCTGCTGATCGACCCTGCCAACTTGGGCAGCGATGCCGAAGGCGACGCCCTGGCCGCTACCATCACCGCGCAGCCGGCCCATGGCAACCTGCAGGTGACGGCCGACGGGAAGTGGCTCTACACGCCGGCCACCAACTACTTCGGTAACGACGAGCTGCGCTTCGTGCTGAGCGACGGCATGCTGTCCTCGGCCGAGGGTGTGCTAGCCTTCGCGGTGGCGGCAGTCAACGATGCGCCGACCGTCAGCGGCCAGATGGATTCGCTGGACGAAGACGGTAGCGTCACCGTGCAGCCGCTTGCTACGGCGGCGGACATCGACAGCGCAACGCTGTCGGCCCGCATCGTCGCCGGTCCGCAGCATGGCAAGCTGACGGTCAACGCCGATGGCAGCTTCACCTACGTTGCGGACGCCAATTACTTCGGCAGCGACAGCTATACCTATGTGGTGAACGATGGCGAACTGGATTCGAACGTGGCGACGGTGGAACTGACGGTCAACGCCGTCAACGACGCACCGGTGGCGCGCGATGCGGCACTGGCGCTGGATGAAGACGGCAGCATCGTCTTCGACCTGCGCGAATTCGGCATCGACGTCGACAGCGCCATCGCGGCTGCAACCATCGTCGCGGCGCCTGCGCACGGCACCCTGGTGCAGGAAGCCGATGGCCGTTACCGCTATACCCCGGCGACCAACTTTAACGGGGCCGACGCGCTGCGCTTCGTGCTGTCCGACGGCTCGCTGCAGTCGAACGAAGCCACCCTGAGCTTCACCGTTGCCGCGGTCAACGACGCACCGACCGTGGGCGACCAGGCGCTGGTGCTGGCGGAAGACGGCAGCATTGTCGTGCAGCCGCTGTCGACTGCTGGCGACATCGACAGCGCCATGCTGTCGGCGGCCATCGTAGCCGGCCCGGCCCATGGCAAGCTGACCGTCAATGCCGATGGCAGCTTCACCTACGCGGCCGATGCCAATTACTTCGGCGAAGACAGCTTCACCTACCGCGTCAGCGATGGCGAGCTGGATTCCGGCATCGCCACCGTGCGCCTGACCGTCACCGCCGTCAACGACGCCCCTGTGGCGCGCGACGCGGCGCTGGTGCTGGCAGAAGACGGCAGCATCGTCTTCGACCTGCGCGATTTCGGTATCGACATCGACAGCACCATCGCTGGCGCAAGCATCGTTGCCGTGCCTGCGCACGGCACGCTGGTGCAGGAAACCGACGGGTGCTACCGCTACACCCCTGCAGCCGACTTTAACGGTGCCGACGCGCTACGCTTCGTGCTGTCCGACGGCGCGCTGCAGTCCAATGAAGCCACCCTGAAGTTCACCGTCACCGCCGTCAACGACGCCCCTGTGGCGCGCGACGCGGCGCTGACGGTGCAGGAAGACGGTCAGTTGGCCGTTGACCTGCGCAATTACGGCATCGACGTCGATGGCGACACGCTGTCGGCCGCGATCGTGGCAGGCCCGGCACACGGCAAGCTGACTGTCAATGCAGACGGCAACTTCACCTATGCAGCCAATGCCAATTACTTCGGCGAAGACAGCTTTACCTACCGAGTCAACGATAGCGAACTGGATTCGAATGTGGCGACGGTGGTATTGACGGTCAACGCCGTCAACGACGCGCCCGTGGCACGTGATGCGGCACTGGCGCTGGAGGAAGATGGCAGCATGATCTTCGACCTGCGCGACTTCGGTATCGACATCGACAGCGCCATCGCGGCTGCAACCATCGTGGCTTTGCCTGCGCACGGCACCCTGGTGCAGGAAGACGATGGCCGCTACCGCTACACCCCGGCGGCGAACTTCAACGGCGCCGATGCGCTGCGCTTCGTGCTGTCCGACGGCACGCTTCAGTCGAACGGAGCCACCCTGAGCTTCACCGTTGCCGCGGTCAACGACGCACCAACCGTGAGCGACCAGGCGCAGGTACTGGCGGAAGACGGCCGCATTGTCGTGCAGCCGCTGGCGACTGCTGGCGATATCGACAGCGCCACGCTGTCGGCGGCCATCGTAGCCGGCCCGGCCCATGGCAAGCTGACCGTCAATGCCGATGGCAGCTTCATCTACGCGGCCGATGCCAACTACTTTGGCGAAGACAGCTTCACCTACCGCGTCAGCGATGGTGAACTCGATTCCGGCATCGCGACCGTGCGCCTGACCGTCACCGCCGTCAACGACGCCCCCGTGGCACGCGACGCGGCGCTGACGGTGCAAGAAGATGGCCAACTGGCCATCGACCTGCGCAGCTACGCCCTCGACATCGACAGTACCTCGCTGGTGGTGGAGATTGTTGGCGGCCCGGCGCACGGCACGTTGCTCCGTAATGCCGACGGCACGTACAGCTACCAGCCTGCAGCGAACTTCAACGGCAGCGACGCCGTACAGTTCCGCGTGGGCGACGGGGAAATGTGGTCGAACGTCGCAACCTTGGCCATCACGGTGGCCGCCGTCAACGACGGCCCAACTGCAACCGCCTCGCTGATCACCAGCACGGAAGACACCACCCTGGCGATCCGCTGGAGCGACTTCTCTGTGAATGATGTTGATGGTGATGAGCTGACCATTATCGTCCGCGAACTGCCGCTTGCCGGCCTGCTGCAGGCGCGCCTGAACGACGGCGCCTGGGGCAATGTCGCAGTTGGCAGCCAGTTCAGCAAGGCAGATATGGACGCCGGCAAGCTGCGCTTCGTACCTGTGGCGAATGCCGCAGGCAGCGCATATGCTCGCATCGGCTTCGCAGTGAGCGACAGCCAAGCGGTCAGTGCTTCCAACGTCCTGACCATCGACATTAATGCAGTAGCCGATGCACCAAACCTGGAGCTAGGCAGCAGCACCATCACCCGCAACGTGTTCACCACGGGCTGGGAATCGGCCATCAATCCGTCCTCCGAATCGACCCTGGTCACCGCCAGCGTGTTCGACGGCTGGACCCTGGTGACCGGCATCGACCAGCACGGCATGGGCCGTGGCTTGGGCGGCGGCAAGGACGGTTTCGAAATCTGGAGCAAAGGCGACCAGATGGCCGACTCGGACGAGCGCCTGCGCACGGTGCAGGGCGCTGCGAACGGCGGCAACAACTGGCTCGAAATCAACGACGCCGGCGGCAGCCAGTTCCAGACCCTGGGCATTGCGCGCCAGGTGACGACTGAGAAGGGCATGGCGTACAGCCTGGAGTTCGACCTGGCCGGCCGCTTGGGCTTCAACAGCGACACCACCCGTATCGCGGTGTATGTGGACGATGTGAAGATTGCTTCGTTCGACAACACCAGCCCGGACGCTGCGCTGAACTGGCAGCATGCGATGGCCAAGTTCACCGGCAAGGGCGGCACCCAGACCATTACCATCGTCACCGATGCGAGCGACCGTTACAAGAACGGCCGCGGCATGATGCTGGACAACATCGCCCTGAACCAGAGCGTGCAGCTGAACGCCGGCCGCCAGGGTGGCAACATCCTGCTGCAGGGCGTGCAGGCTTCGCTGAACGACACCGACGGCTCCGAGCAGCTCAAACTGACCGTGGCCGGCCTGCCGCAAGGCACCGTCATCAGCGACGGCGCGCACAGCTTCACCGTGACGGCGCAGCAGCCGGTGGCCGACATCACCGGCTGGAACACCGCGCTGCTGGGCATCAAGCCGCCGGCCACCTTCTCCGGCACGCTGAACCTGCAGGTCAACGCGACTGCGGTGGAAGCCAACGGCAGCCAGGCGACGGTCAGCCGCAGCATCGCGGTCAACGTAGACGCGGTGGCGCAGACGCCGCAGCTGTCGCTGCAAGCCAGCACCACCGCGGTCAGCCGCACCATCCTGGAAACCAGCTGGGAGAACGTGTGCGACAGTACTTACGGCGCCACGGTAGTGCATTCCAACCAGCTGGGAGGCTGGGAAGTGGTGGATGCGGGCTGTAACAAGGACGAGGTGTTCTTCGTCTGGGCCGAAGGCGACCTGATGCCGAATGGCTTGGGCCGCAACGTGGAAGTACATGCCGCGGCTGGCGACGGCCGCGAGTGGCTGGGCCTGACCAATTCCATGCCGGGCAACGGCTACTACCAGTCGCTGGGCGTGGAGCGCGATGTGCCGACCATTGACGGCGCCAACTACACCTTCACCTTCGACTATGCCGGTGCACTGGGCCTAACCGCCGCCAACACCCGCGTCGGCGTCTACGTGGACGGCGTACAGGTGGGCAGCTTCGCCGGCACCAGCGGCAACGATGCGCTGAACTGGCAAGCCCTGAGCTTCACCTTCAAGGGCAACGGCAAGGTGCGCAGCCTGCGCGTGCAGCTCGAGAACGGCACCGACACCAGCACGGTGAAGAGCGCCATGATCGACGACATGAAGCTGGTCGAGACCCTGCCGAGCAAGGACAACCTGGTGTACGGCCTGGCCGGCGGCAGTGTTTCGCTGCCGGTGATCGGTGCGAAGCTGGCGGAAGGCGATGTCGATGCCACGCTGAAGACTGAGCTGGCCGGCCTGGTGCCGGGCAGCCTGCTATCGGATGGCGTGCGCAGCGCCACCGTTGGCAGCAGCGGTATCGTGAACCTGGAAGGCTGGAACATGGCGGCCTTGGTGCTGACGCCACCACGCAGCTTCAGCGGCACCATGGCGCTGCAGGTGCGTGCGACCAGCACCGAAACCAGCAACGGCAGCACGGCGACTGTCTGCAAGGACATCACTGTGCGCGTGGTCAGTGGCGGCAGCGCTTGTGCAACTCCTGCGGGAATGAGCCCGTTCGTTACCTATCTCAATGACCTAGCCGTTTCGGCAGTCGTGAACTTGGGACAGACTGCGACCTCCGAAACGCTGGAGGAATGGATGGGACGTGTAAGCCTATCGTTTGACGCATTGATGAGGGACGCCCTGCGAGATTCTTTACAGGGGTGACGCGAGGAGAGGCTGCTGATTCATCAGTAGCCTCTTTGCGCCAAAGTAGTTTATGAGTGAAGCGAAAAAAGTTGATCGGAGGCAATCATCTGGTGTATCTTCCTCTTGAAAAGACGGGGTACGGATGACCACGTGCTCGTGATCCGATATAACAAAGTTGCTGCTTAGGCGTTAACGGCGATGCGCACAAATACAAATTAAGGGCTATGCGACTAGTCGTTCTCGTTCCAACTAACTCAAGAGTTTACATTGCTGATGTCGATCATTTGCGGAGCAAGATGGTTGAGCAGTTTGGAATGAATTGGATCACAGTTCAGGAGCATAAATGATCAGAATGAATGAGCAATTATTTTGCTTTGGTGCTTTGGTCTTAGTACTGATGGCCGCAGTTTGGTTCGGACCTCCAAAAGAAGAAGCAAGGATGTCTCCTATACATCCGGCAATCCAGATAATTGCCGAACGTGATGGATATGTAGAGGGTGTTGCTGTCTCCACCGATGGAACGATCTACTTGACCTTTCGCGGTGAATCCGACATTTTCAGATTACAGGAAAACAAGGGATCTCTTGAGGCGGTTCGGTCACTGCTATTACCTAAGGCGCTTGCCGTTGATGGTAAAGGACAGTTGCATGCGGCGTATAGCGTAACGGGCTCGCGTGACTACCTGAATTCCGTAGTGGGCCTGGTATCAAATTCGCCGACGATTGAAGAGTTTCGCGTCGGATCGAGAATCGGCGGGATTGCCCTTGATCATGCGGGCAGCCTTTACGTAAGTTCGCCTCTTTCGGGCGAGGTTTGGAAAGTAGAACCGGGAGGGAGCAAGTCATTGCTAAGCGATCCGCATGCGACGGATCAAATTCCGAAAATGATGGAGCCCGAGGGTATTGCGGTCAATTACAAGGGGCAGGTGCTACTCGCCGATGGAGATAATACTGTCTATTTGTACGAGCACGGTCGGCTCCGCCAATTAGCGGGGAAGTCAGGTGAGTGTGACATGCGAGATGGCGAAGGGGCGCATGCGCGCTTTTGTGGGCCGACGGCAGTGACAGCGGATAAGCACGGCGATTTCTTGGTCGTAGATCAGAGTTGCGCGCTGCGCAAGGTGACGGTGTCGGGGAAGGTTACGACATTGATTGGGTCACCCTTTGTTGGGCTTTCGGGACTTTTCCAACTGTCACCGAAACAGTGTTCGTCGTTCGTTAGGGCCGTAACAGTGGCAGGAAACGGTGACATCCTGTTGGCCGCACGCTCTGCGCTTCGAATTCATATCGCTTACTAACTAGAACCTCCTAAATAGTTCCGCGCTGAGACCCGAGAAAAGTGGTGCGTCTTGTTACTGCTGTTAGCTGTTCAGACAGTAGGGCGTCAGGCGTAGTTGGAAGTTAGGTTGCTTTAGCGTCGGCGGACGAGCGCCTGCGCACGGTGCAGGGCGCTGCGAATGGCGGCAACAACTGGCTCGAGATCAACGACGCCGGCGGCAGCCGGTTCCAGACCCTGGGCATTGCGCGCCAGATCACGACCGAGAAGGGCATGGCGTACAGCCTTGAGTTTGACCTGGCCGGCCGCCTGGGCTTCAACGGCGATACCACCCGTATCGCGGTGTACGTGGACGATGTGGAGATCGCCTCGTTCGACAACACCAGCCCGGATGCTGCGCTGAACTGGCAGCATGCGATGGCGAAGTTCACCGGCAAAGGCGGCACCCAGACCATCACCATCGTCACCGATGCGAGCGACCGTTACAAGAACGGCCGCGGCATGATGCTGGACAACATCGCCCTCAACCAGAGCGTGCAGCTGAACGCCGGCCGCCAGGGGGGCAACATCCTGCTGCAGGGCGTGCAGGCTTCGCTGAACGACAGAGACGGTTCCGAGCAGCTCAAGCTGACCGTGGCCGGCCTGCCGCAAGGCACCGTCATCAGCGACGGCGCGCACAGCTTCACCGTGACGGCGCAGCAGCCAGTAGCCGACATCACCGGCTGGAACACTGCGCTGCTGGGCATCAAGCCGCCGGCCACCTTCTCCGGCACGCTGAACCTGCAGGTCAACGCGACTGCGGTGGAAGCCAATGGCGGACAGGCGACGGTGGGCCGCAGCATTGCGGTCAACGTCGACGCCGTGGCGCAAACGCGGCAGCTGTCGCTGCAGGCAAGCGCCAACGCGGTCAGGATATTCGATGACCGTAGGACGTATCGGTTTACGGATAGTGCCAATGAATTTGCTACTGTCAGACTGAGTCCGGAATCAGACTGAAACGTTGACAGCGGAAGTTGCATTCAATTTTCGCAAACTGACGAGGGAAAAAATCGAAAGTGAATTTGATAGTGATAAGCATCAGCAAGTCCATCTATGTTTGTTCGGTTTTAACGTTTCTATACGCACCGATTGTTGAGGCTGCGGATGCTTGTAAACGCTATTCGGGGATAATTGACCCAAGCGCGAGAAACTGTGAATGTGGCAAGGATTTGGGGGGCAGGTACACAGTTGGGGCATCGGATGCGATCACAATGCCAGGCGAGAACCCGTCGTTGGTCGCAGTCTGTGGATTTCAAAAGGGAGCGGACGGCGGTAGCTATGGATTGTTTTATTTCAAAGGCAATGTCGAAATCTCTGGGACTCTGTACCGTACGTCGACATCTAGCATTGGGGAATACACCGAGTTTGTTGCTGACGTAGATACCTTACCTACTGGGAGAATTTTTAAGGTTGCTGAAAGAGGTAAACGGCCATTGTTGCCGCCGTTGGGTGGTAATGTCGAATGTCGAAAGGCGCAGGCCACCCTGCAAATAAGAGGATTTGAATACGCAGATACTGGTGGTTCCGATAATGATGGAGCGTATCTGTTGGATTTTGGCGTAATCAGCAAAGGAAAGGTGCAGGCCTGTAGGTCAGATGAGGCACCTTAGTCGATTCGGTTGATCGATTAGCTGCTGCATGCGATGGCGAAGTTCATCGGCAAGGGCGGCACCCAAACCATCACCATCGTCACCGATGCGAGCGACCGTTACAAGAACGGCCGCGGCATGATGCTGCACAATATCGCCCTGAACTAGAGCGTGCAGCTGAACGCCGGCCTCTAGGGCGGCAACATTCTGTTGCATGGCGTGCAGGCTTCGCTGAACGACACCGACGGTTCCGGGCAGCTCAAGCTGACCGTGGCCGGCCTGGCGCACCGTTAAGCAATCCACTCCAAGCAATTTTTCCTTTTGTGCGCAGTCGCCGCCCAGTTCTGTTTTGGTGTGGACTTGTCGGTTCGTGGCCGTCGCCGTCAAACGCCACACTTTCCCTCCCTCAGGTTATACGGCAGTCTTCCTGCCAATAGCTGTCCCCACGTGGTTTCTTCATGGGGATTTTTTTCTTTGCTTTTTTCTAAACTTTTTTACGAATCGACGGATGTATTGAGTGAATAGGCAGCGGTTGCCCGCCGGTTGCGATGGTGGGCGTTCCAGTTATTACTAACAGTCACACTCACGAGAATACGCACATGGTCGCTATCGTTAATGGTCAAGGTCTTGGTTTGATTTCCTCCGGTATCCTGGGCAGCCGCGGTCAGTTAGGGCAGGCGCTGCAGGGACGGAACGGGCAAAGCGTTTATGTAAACGGCAGTAACGGCAACCTGGTGGTGCAAAACCAGGACGAGCGCTTGCTGGACCATGGCATCGACCTGGGTGTGCTGCGTACCTATAACAGCATGGGCCAGATGGACGACGGCACCAGCGGCACCTGGAGCTCGGGCTTCATGGCCAAGCGGGCGGTCCTGCACGGCGTGCCGCCAATGGATGGCTGCCGGGTCACGCTGACCGGTGCGGATGGCAGCGAAGTCGAATATTACTGGGATGAGGGCAGCCAGCGTTTCCCGGCAAGCAAAGGGCAGGGTGCCCAGGACTATATCGTCATTGACGGCGATAACCTGGTCTGGACCGACGGTGCCAGCGGCCTGTCGGAGATCTACGCCAAGGACAGCGGCAAGCTGCAGGCCGTGCTGGACCCGTTTGGTGACCGTGTTGACCTGTTCTATGACGTTGACGGCCGCCTGAGCCGCACCGTCGGCAGCAGCGGCGAGGCCGTGTTCTATGAATATGAGGGCGGCAAGCTGGCGCGGGCGCGTACCGAGGTGCGCGACGCCGAAGGCACCCTGCAATCCAGCCTCCGCGTGCGCTATGAATACGATGCCAGCAGCCGCCTGTCTGCCGTTTCGGTCGACCTGAGCCCTGAAGACGGCAGCGTGGCGAATGGCCAGGCCTACCGCACCACCTACACCTACGATGGCGACAGCAACCGCCTGGCCACCATTGCCCAGGACGACGGCAGCTCGCTGGCCTTCACCTATGTGGAGCAGGACGGCCAGTTCCGCGTCACCTCCGTGACGGACGGCGCCAATGCGGTCACCCGCTACAGCTACGACCTGGTAAACCAGCGCACCACCGTGACCGATGCGCTGCAGCAGCAATACGTACTGCGCTACGACGGCCAGGGCCAATTGTGGCAGCTGGACCAGCCGGCCGTGGGCGGCGTCACCAGCAGCACCCAGTTCCAATACAACGGCCAGGGCGAAGTGACCCGCGTGACCGACGCCGTGGGCCGTGCCGTGGACATGGGTTACGACGAGCGAGGCAACCAGCTGTCGCTGCGCGACGCCTTCGGTAACGTTACCCGCCGCACTTTCGACGAAACCAACCAGCTCACCAGCGAGACTGTTTTCCTGGTGAACGATCCCGATGGCGCCGGCCCGAAAACCGAGAGCAATGGGCGTACCACGCGCTATTACTACACTCCGGCGGCCGTGGCCGGCCAGCCTGGTTTGCTGCGCTTTGCGATCAGCCCTGAGGGCCGGATCCACGAATTCCGTTACAACGCCCAGGGCCAGCGTGTCGCTGCACTGGACTATGCTGCCCAGCAGCTGGATGCGGGCGCGCTGACCGGCGCCGAGTCGGTTGCCGATATCGCCTTGCTGGTCACCCAGCGCACCCCCGCGGCTGACCTGGCGGCCGCTTCGCGCCGCGACGTCCTGCGTACGGATTATGCCTATGACGTGCATGGCCAGCTGGCCAAGGTCACCCGCTACGGCCAGGTGCTGTCCGGCGACGAACTGCTTGGCATTCCCGACACTGCCAGCGAAACCCGCTACGTGTACGATGCCGCCGGCCGCCTGCTGAACAAGATCGACGTGGCGGCCGGTGTGCAGACCACTTACACCTACGACGGCCTGGGCCGCGTGCTGACCGTCGGCAATGGCGGCGGCGTCGCGTCCACCACGGTTTACGATGATGCAGGCAACCGCACCGTGCTCACCGCCGCCGACAATATCGTCACCACCAGCAGCTACGACAAAGGCGGCCGCCTGATCGCCGTGACGCGCAGCGATGGCGCAGGCAACACCAGCAATACCTATGACGCTGAAGGACGCCTGTCCATGGCGCAGGCGGCGGACGGCACGCGCACCTTCTACTACTATGATGCAGCCGGCCGCAAGTCGGCCGAGGTGGCGAGCAATGGCAAGCTCACCGAGTTTGTCTACAACAAGGCGGGCGACCTGGCGCAAAGCATCGCCTACGGCACCGTGCTCGATGTGTCGACCCTGGTTGACGGCGCCGGCGTCCCGGTGGCGCGCACGGTGGCGCAATTGCGCCCGGCCAGTACCCCGCAGGACGTGAAGACCTGGCGCACCTACGATACCGCCGGCCGCCTGCAGCACCTGGTCGCCACCGACGGCAAAGTGACCGAAACCCGCTATGACGGCGCCTCGCGCGTGGTGGCGGTGGTCAGCTACTACAACAAACTGAATCCGTCCCAGCTGGCTGCCGTGCTGACTCCGGCCAACGTGACCGTATCGGCCAATGCTTCCGACAAGATCTCCCGCAGCTTCTACGACAGCGACGGCCTGCTGTTGGCGACCCTGGCCGAGGATGGCCGCCTGTCGCAATCGTTCTACGACGGCGCCCGCCAGCTCACCGAAAAACGCACCTACGTCAACCTGACCGCCCCTACGCTGCGCGCAGCCGGCACCCTGAGCGAGCTGCTGGCCGGCCTGAAGGACGATGCCGACACCCGCACCATCTACAAATACGACGGCGCCGGCACGGTGCTGAACCAGAGTTCCGTGCAGGGCTACCCGGAAGACGCGCTGCCAGGCATCTACCAGATGGCGGGCAGCATTTCCCAGCCCGGCGAGCAGGACGCCTACCAGTTCACCGTGAGCGAGCAGTCGCGCTTCTTCTTCGACGGCGTTTCCGGCGACCAGACCCAGTGGGTACTGCGCCAGAAAGGCCAGGTGGTGATGGATAGCCGCAACCTGACCGACACCGGCGACCGTTTCATGGTCCTGAATTCGGGCGACTATAGCCTGAGCGTGGACGGCGTGGGCAACCGCACCGGCAATTACAGTTTCCGCCTGCTGGGCGAGCAGGCTGCCACCGCGCTCACGCTGAACCAGACCACGGCCGGCCAGTTGCCGGCCAACGCCAAGAATGCGTTGTACAAATTCGAAGCCCAGTCGGGCGACCGCCTGTTCTTCCAGGGTAATGGCAGTTCGTCCACGCTGCGCTACACCATCTTTGGCCCGGATGCGCGCGTCCTGACCGGCACCCGTTACTGGGACGACAGCGGCACCATGCTGGCGCCGAGCAGCGGCACCTATTGGGTGAGTGTCGAGGCGGCACAGCCGCTGGGTACCGTGCTGCCATTCAGCTTCAATATGTACCGCAGCGTCGCCACCAGCCAGCCGCTGGTGCTGGAGCAGGTCACGCATGCGGACCTGCCGCAGCCCGGCGCCGCGATCACCTACGAGTTCGACGTGGCGGAAGCGGGCTGGCTGCGCTGGGACCAGTTCTCGGCATCCAATGGCTCCGTGCGCTGGACCCTGCAGAACAACATGGGCCAGAACATCTCCTCGGCCAGCACCGACAGCAACGAGCAGACCCATCGTCCGGCCATGGTGGCGCCGGGCCATTACCGCCTGGTGCTGGATGCGTTCGCCCGTACGCCTGCCAGCGTGGACTTCCGCCTGTTGTTCAATTCCCGCGCCGAGGCGCCGGACCTGGTGAGCGGCCAGTCGATTTCGCTGGATTCGCCAACCGGACGCGGTGACCAGGTCTACAAGGTGCACGTGGACGGCAGCACCCGACTCTCCATCTCCACCCTGATCGGCAGCGCCGGCCAGACCGCGCACGTGCAGGTCGTCAATCCGCTGGGCGAGACAGTCGATTATTACAGCGGCCTCGGCAACAACGAGCTGCGTCACTTCATGCTGCCGGCTGCGGGCGATTACTTTGTCTTCGTGGGCGGGAACCTGGCCAACAATGCGGCATTGACGGGCAGCGCGACATTCACGCTGTGGAACAACCAGACCGTGGACAACGGGCCGCTGGATCCGGCCCAGGGCGCCTACCTGAACGGAACCCTGGCAACGGCAGGGCAGGTGATCACCCACCGCTTCACGGTGACCGAGGGCGGCTTGTGGGAAATTGACGCCCACAAGACGTTTGCCAATGCGCAGTGGTCCATGACAGGTCCCTCCGGTACCTATCAGTCCGGCCGCGACTTGAATGCAACGCATGGCTGGGGCAGCTGGTGCCCCTACCTGACGCCAGGCGAGTACCAGTTCAACGTCTATTCCAACGGCAATAGCGGCGGCGAATACAAAGTCCACCTGACGCCATTTGCGGCAGTTCCGGCCGTCACGTCCGGGACGCCGTTCACCGTCAGCGGCCTGGCGGTGGGCGAGAACATGCTGTTCCAGATCGATGCGACGCCGGGCGACAAGTTCGCCTACGTGCAGAGCGCTGCCGGCAATAACTACGCGGTCAGCGTACTTGACCATTACTGCAAGAAGGATTGGGCAAGCAGCGCGCAAAGCGCCAGCGGTATCGATACCAATCCGTCGACCGGCCCGGTATACCTGCGCATCACCCGACTGGCAAACAGTGTCGCCAGCACCACGCTGACGGTAACGCGCACGCCTGCCGTGCAGCCGGCGCCGCAGCCTGGGACGGTCATCGCACTGGGCGAAGCGGTCAGCACGCCGGCGCCGGCATCCGGCAACCTCTCGTACAGCTTCGACGTGGCCAAGGACGGTCTGGTGGCGCTGGAGTGGCAGGGCGGCAGCTGGGGCCAGTGGAGCCTGCGCGGCCCACGCGGCACCGACAGCGTTGCAATCCCGTCGAGCGGCTGGCGCATGCCGATGCAATGGCTGGTCGCCGGCCACTATGAGATGACGCTGTCCGGCGGCAGCGGCGCCGCCAGCTTCACCCTGCAGGACCTGTCGCATGCGCGTCCGGCGGAAAGCGGTACCGCCATTTCCGTCGACCTGGGCGCCAGCGACACCTATGCGTTGTTCGACGTGAACCTGGATGCCGGGCAGTTCGTCGATTTCCACGGCCTGCCAGGCGCCTCCAGCGGCAACAGCTACCGCCTGTATGACCTGGGAGGGAACCTGATCGCTTCCGGCGACCCTGCCACCACCAGCTATGCGCGCTGGAACGTACCGCGCAACGGGCATTACCTGCTGGCGGTGCAGCGCAGCGGCGGCAATGCCCTGCGCTTCAACATCACGCAGACCCCGCGAAGCCTGCCGCCGCTCACGCTGAACGGCACCACCAGCGACGGTATCATCTACTCCGGCCAGGAGTTCTGGTACAGCTTCAGCGTCGACAAGCCAACCACCATGGTGGTGACCGAAGGCGCCGGGCAGGCGATGAACTACAACGTATTCAGCGCATACGGCAGCAATATCGGCGCCGCCTATGAAATCGGCAAGGGGCACGCCTGGACGCTGGTGCCGGGCAGCTACAAGATGCGTGTTTACGGCTATCCGAACACGCCTAGCGCGCCGGTACCGTTCTCTTTCAGCACCGCGCTGACCGATGCCAGCGTAGCGCTGCCGGCAGGCGGCTTGGCAACCATCAACTTTACCAACGGCTTGCCGGACAAGACCCTGCAACTGTCGATGGAGGCTGGCCGCGGATACACGGTGCAGCCGACCTCGCTGCCGGGCGGCTGGGGCTATGTGTTCTACCACCTGTTCGATCCGATGGGGCGCGAAGTCGCCAACGGCACCTGGTACAGCACCGGCTATACGCTGCGTTTCGATCCGGCGCTGAGCGGCAACTACACGCTGCAGTTGACCGGACAGCGCAATTCCACCCTGATCACGGATACCCTGACCCTGGCAATGCGGGTCGGCTCCGACAGCGCCCAGGCCTATGCGCCGGGCAGCGTGGCGGAAGGGTCGCTCAACAACGAGGGCGACCAGACCCGCTACCAGTTCACCGTGGCTGAACCAACCCAGTACTGGGTCAATTTCTCCACGCTGAACTACTACGCGGGCCTGTACCGCACCGACGTACCGGCCACCATCTTCAATGCCGACAACAACTGGTCGGACAGCCGCATGGTGACGCTGCAGCCCGGCACCTATGAATTCCGCCTGCGTCCGCAGCAAGTGGCGCCGGAGCGGTTCCATTTCCAGATCGATCCGGTGGCATCGCTGCCGACCATCGGGCTGGGACAGACCGTGGCGGCCAGTGTGACGCAGGGCCGCTACAAGTCGGCCTGGCGCTTCAGCGGCAGCGCCGGCCAGAACGTCATCCTCGACCCACGCCTGGTCAGTGGCAATTACAACTACTGGAGCCTGTTCGCGCCGAATGGCAGCGTCTTCGCGAGCGGTTATGGCTACACCAGCCCCAATACCTACAGGCTGACCCTGCCGTCCGACGGCGAGTATGTGCTGGTGCAGGGCAGCTATGACAGCGATCGCAACGCCTTCAGCGGCACCATGCGCATCCTGCCGGCCACTACCAGCACCAGCGCGGTGACGCTGGGCAGCCAGGTCAGCGGCACGATCGCCGCGCCGGGCAACGTCAACCGCTATACCTTCACGCTGGCGGAAGACACCACCATCGTGCTGGATGAAGTCAGCGGCGGCAATGCGCGCCTGCACCTGTACGGCCCGAACTCCGACCTGAACGCCACCCTGAACGCGGGCGACATCGATTACACGCCGCGCCGCCTGCTTGCCGGCACCTACACCATCGACGTGTATGGCGACCAGCTGGACACGCCGGCGTATAACTTCCGCCTGCTGCGCCTGCCGCAGGACGCCATCGAGGAGGGCAGCGCCGGGACCTTCAGCGGCACGCTGGCCAATCCGCGCACGCTGGGCATGTACCGCATGCAGCTCACGCCGGGCGCTTACTACAACTTCCAGTTCAACGACGCGCAGCAATACAGCGATTACACCCGCTATTCGCTGGTGGACAGCTATGGCCGCATCATCGTCGACCAGGCCTGGGCCTTCAGCGCATCGCCGGCCTTTGTCGCCCCAGCCGACGGCGTGGTCTACCTGCTGGCCAAGCAGTACTATGAAATGGCGACGCCGGCGCGCTTCACGGCCACTTTGCGCCAGCCGGTGTTCGATGCGGCGCCGCTGGCCTTCGAGGCCCCGCAAAGCGTGCCGCTTGCCACGCGCCAGGACCAGAAGAGCTTCAGCTTCCACCTCGAGCAGCCGGGCTGGATCGACCTGGAAGCCGTGCGCGCAACCAATACCGGCGTCGCCTTCGACTTCGTGGCCCCGGACGGTTCGGTGCCGTACAGCCGCAGTGGCTTCTCGTCGACCCAGGACGGCAGCTATGCTGTTTACCTGGGCGCCGGGGACTATTCGCTGCGCGTGCGCGCTACGGCGGACGGCACCAACGGCACCGCGCAATTCACCGCCCGTCAAACGCCCGCCGCGCAATACCTGGGCCGGCAGGGCGGCGTGCAGCGGGTGCTGCAGCAGCCGGCCGGCGCCGACAGCGTCAGTACCTATAGCCTTGAGGTACGCGGCGGCGACAAGCTGCAGATGAACGCGGCGCAATGGCCTGCCGGCGCCACGCTGCAGATTATCGACCGCAGCGGCGGCGTGCAGCGCAGCTGGTCGCCATCCCAGGGCAACAGCGTCACCCATGATTTCGGCAACTACCCTGGCACCTATATGCTGCGCGTGGTGCGGCCGGCAGGCGCTTCCAACGACTACACGCTGAATGCGACCTGGGGCCTGGCCGATGTGCCGGGCGATCCGGTCGTGTCGACCTTTAATGCCAGCGGCACAGTTGTCAACGGCACGCCGCAGAAATTCCAGTTCGAGATCACCGAGCCTGGCCTGTGGTTCGTCGACCGCAATATCATGCCGACCGACTATTACGGCTACGGCTACCAGAGGGCCGTGATCACCGACGCCAACGGTGTGGTGCGTTCCTCGAACTACCGCGAGGCCTGCCTGCTGCCGGCCGGCGTCTATTCCATCACGATCATCCAGGATTACGGCACGGCGCCGTATTCCTTTGCGCTGCGCCGCGCCGACGCAACCGTGCCGGCGTTGGCTTATGGCCAGCCGGCGACGGTGACCCTGTCGAACGCATCTCCGACGGCGGGGCTGTACCGGATCGATGCAACTGCCGGCGACGTGCTGCAGCTGAACGCCCTGGGTTATGCCGGCAATTATTACTCGTCGCAGCGCTGGCACCTGTTCAACCAGTATGGCCAGGTGGTCGTTGGCCGCACCGCCAGCTACGCCGATTCGGGCAGTGTGCGCATCGACCAGACCGGCCCGCTGTACATGCTGCTGGATGCGGTTAACTACGACAGCAATTTCACGGCAACCACCACCTTCCAGATCGACAACGTAGCCAACCGGCAGCCGACGCCGATCACCCTGGGCCAGTCCGTCACCGGTACCCTGACGGCGGCCGAACAGCGCCGTAGCTTCACCTTCGATATCACCGAAACGACGCTGGTGCAGTTCGACCGCCTGACTGCGCATACCGGCAACTGGATGAACCTGACCCTGACCGGCCAGTATTCGGACGGCAACCTGATCAACGACACCATCTATTCGGCCAGGGACTACAGCTACGACCCGACCCGCGTGATGAAGCTGCGTCCCGGCCATTACACGATGACGCTGACCGCCAACGACTTCGCCAACGCCAGCTACGGCGTGCGCCTGGTGGCGCTGGCCGACGCCAAGCCGCTTGAAAGCGGGCAGTGGCTGGACGGCCAGGTGATGAACAGCGACGGCTCGATGAGCAGCTACAGCGTCGCGGCCAATGCCGGCGACCGCATCTACCTCGACCTGCGCAACATCACCCCTGGCCAGGTCTACGATTCTTCGCGCGGCCGCTACAACTGGACGACGGACCTGCGCATCATCGACCCGAACGGCAACCAGGTCTACCTGGGCGATGTGCGCGGCACGGAGTTCGTGGCCGCGGTCAGCGGCAAGTACACCATCGAGTTCGAAGATTCGATGAACGGCGACGTGCCGGTCAGCTTCAGCCTGGCCGCCTTCGTCAACACGCCGCCGGTGGCGCGCACCATCGACCTGGGTACGGTGCAAAAAGCCGTCGACCTGGTAGTGGGCGGCGTCAGCGTCACCGCGCCGAATGGACAGCTGCAGTCCGGCGCGCCGATCCACATCGAATGGACCACCACCAACCAGGGCGTGGCCGCCACCCGCGGCGACTTTACCGAGCGCGTGGTGGTGCGCAAGGCCGGCACCGGCGAAGTGCTGCTGCAGGCCAGCGTGCCTTACCGCGAGGCGGCTGTCGGCAGCGGTCCGATGGCGCAGGGCGAAAGCCGACTGCGCAGCGTGGACCTGCGCCTGCCCGACGGCACCGTGGGCGCCGGCAACCTGACCGTCACCATCGAGACCGACGCCACCGGCGTGCAGGACGAGCATGGCAGCGACGCGCAGAACAACCTGGCCAGCACCAGCTTTACCAGTACGCTGGCGCCTTACCCCAACCTGCAGCCGTCCGGCCTGCGCCTCGATCCGGAAGCCAACTGGCAGAGCGGCGACCAGGTTACCGTGCACTGGAATACCAGTAACGGCGGCACAGCGCCGGCCAGCGGCGCCTGGAGCGAGCGCGTCGAGCTGTACAACCAGACCACCGGCGCCGTGGTGCTGAACCTGACCCTGCCTTTCACCGGCCAGGATATCGCTGCCGGCGGCACTGCCGAACGCAACGCCAGCTTCGCCTGGCCGGCGGGCCTGAACGCGGTGGGCAGCTTCCGCCTGCGCGTGCTGGTCGACAGCCTGGGCCAGGTGGCCGAATACGGCGCCGGCGGCGTGCTGGAAGGCGACAACCTGGGCGAGCGCTGGGTCTCGGTCGGTCCCGACCTGACCGTGCGCAACGTACGCCTGCAGGAAGCCGCGCCGCAGGACGGCGACACCGTGACCTTGCTGTGGGAAGACGTCAACCAGGGCAGCGTGGCGGCTCCGGCCGGCTACCAGGACCAGGTGACGCTGTATCGCCGCAATGCGGACGGCAGCCAGGGCGCGCAAGTGCTGCAAACCGTGGTCGCCTTCAGCAACACCGACGGTCCGCTGGGCGTTGGCCTGGCGCGGGCGCGTTCGGCGCGCATCACGCTGCCGGCCGGCCTGGCCGGCAGCGGCGACTTCATTGCCGTCATCAAGGCCGACTGCAATGCCAATGGCAGCGGCAGCGTGTTTGAAGTCAATGCCAGCAATACCGCGGAAGCCAACAACAGCGGCAGCACCGGCTTCAGCGCCACTGCACGCCCCTACGCCGACCTGCGCGTGGATAGCGTGTCGGTGCCGGACGCCGTCCTGGCCGGCCAGGAAATCACCGTCAGCTGGCGCGTCAGCAACCAGGGCAATGCGGATGCAGGCGGCAGCTGGATCGACCGCCTGGTGCTGACCGGCGACGATATCACCGGCAACGGCGACGACATCCTGCTGACCAATGTGAAGGTCAGCGCCGGCCTGGCCCAGGGCAACTGGTATACCCAAAGTGCGACCGTGCGCATCCCGGGCCGCCTGTCGGGCAATTACAAGCTGGCCGTGATCAGCGACGCCAACCGCGTGCTGGCCGAGCCGGACACCCGTACCGATAACATTCGCCTGTCCGGCGCCATCGCGGTGTCGGAGGCCTACACCAACCTGGTGCCGAGCGTGACCTCGGCGCCGGCCAGCGCCTATGCCAACCGCGCCGCCCGCGTCGAGTGGCAGGTGCGCAACGACGGCACCCTGGCCACCGACGTGGCCATGTGGGTGGACCGCGTCTACCTGTCGGCCACGCCGACCCTGGGCGCCAACGCCATCCTGCTGGGCGCCGTGTCGCACGTGGGCGGCCTGGCGCGCAACGGCAGCTACAGCGCGGCGCTGGACATCAGCAACCTGCCGGCCAACATCAGCGGCAACTATTACTTCCTGGTGCAGACCGACGCCTTTGCCAATACCTTCGAACGCGATCACGTGGACGATAACGTGGCCGTGGCGGCGGCGCCGACCAATGTGCTGGCCGAGCCGAAGCCGAACCTGAAGGTCGACAGCGTCAGCGCCGCGCCGGTATGGCGCGTGGGCGAGCAGGTGCAGGTCAGCTACACCGTCAGCAACAGCGGCACCGACGCGGCCAACGCCTACATGGCCGATGCGCTGCGCCTGGTGAACGTGGCGGATCCGTCGCGCGTCATCAACCTGGCCACCAGCGCGACGACCCGCCGCGTTGACATGAACAACGGCTACTCGAACACGGTGACCGTCACCGTGCCGGGCATGCCGGCCGGCGACTGGCGCCTGGAAGTGGTCAGCGACTCCTACAACTATGTGTCGGAGCTGAACGAAGGCGACAATATCGGAAATACCCTGGTCAGCGTCACCGCGCCCGACCTGGCGGCCGGCAACCTGGTGCTGCGCGGCAGCCTGGTGGGCGGCGAAACCGTGTCGCTGGACTGGACTACCCGCAACCTGGGCAGCGCCGATGCGGCCAATGTGCGCGACGTGGTCTACCTGTCGCGCGACGGCGTGGTGGGCAACGACGACATCAAGCTGGGCGAATTCAATCATGCCATGCTGGCGGCGGGGGCCTTCGAGGCTTCCAGCCTGACCTTCCAGCTGCCGGTCGACGCCAACGGCACTTACCGCCTGATCGTGGTGACCGATTCGGGCAACCGGATCAATGAGAACGGCGCCGAAGCGAATAACCAGGCCGACATGTCGGTGGACGTGCTGCGCGACACCTTCGCCGACCTGGCGGTGACTTCGATCGTGGCGCCGCAGCAGCTGATCGCGGACCCGGCCACCATCAGCGTCAGCTACCACGTGCAAAACCAGGGCAGCGGCAGCGGCCGCACCCTGGCCTGGGCCGACGTAGTGGTGTATTCGGTGAACACCATCATCGGCGACAGCGACGACATTGTGCTGGGCACCGTCCAGCACAACGGTGCGCTGGCGGTGGGCGAGGAATACACCGGCACCGTCGAATACACCTTTGGCCCGGGCCTGTCGCGCCGCGGCCATGTCTTCGTGCGTACCGACGCCGGCGGAAAGGTGTGGCAGAACGGCGCCACCGCCAACGATTCGATGGAAGCGGCCAACCTGCTCGACGTCATGCCGCGCGCCTATGCCGACCTGAAAGTGGAAAGCGTGAGCGCCATCGGCGAGGCGCGCTCCGGCGAGCCGCTGACCGTCAGCTGGACCGTCGCCAACCGCGGCATCGGCATCACCGACCAGCCAAGCTGGGAAGACACGGTCTGGCTCAGCTCCAATGCCGACGGCAGCGGCACCCGCTATGCGCTGGCGGAAAGCCAGCACCTGGGCCAACTGGCCAAGGACGGCCTGTATACCCGCCACCTGTCGGTCACCATGCCGCAGGGGATCTCGGGCAACTGGTACCTGAACGTGCATACCGGCGGCCCCTACGAATTCATCTTCAATACCAACAACACCACCAGCGTATCGGTGCCGGTGATCCTGTCGCCGACGCCGGACCTGCGCGTGGACAGCGTCAGCGCCGACGCCGAGGTGCAGGAAGGCGGCCTGCTGAACGTCAGCTGGCAAGTGAGCAACCAGGGCGTGGCGGCAGCGGGCAGCCAGTGGACCGACAAGGTGGAACTGGTACCTGTGGCCGGCAGCGGCGCCGTTATCCAGCTGGGCAGCTACAGCTACACCGCCGGCCTGGAACCAGGCATCCATTATGAGCGCAGGGAAGAAATCCGCCTGCCGCAACGGGTCGAAGGCCAGTATTACGTGCGTGTCACCACCAACAGCGCGCTCGGTTCGGGCAGCGCCGAGCAGGTGTATGAATACGGAGACGCGCGCGCCAACAACGTGACGCGTTCGCTGCAGCCGGTGCTGGTGCGCCAGATGGCGCGTCCGGACCTGCGCGTGGGTACCATCACGGTGCCGGACCGCATCACGGCCGGCACCACGGCCGAAGTGCGCTTCGATATCCGCAACCTGGGCACCATCCCGACTGCCGGCCAGTGGAGCGACGCGGTCTACCTGTCGCTGGACGGCAAGCTGGGTCCGAACGCGATCCTGCTGGGCCGCGTCGGCAACGGCAGCGCCCTCAATCCGGAACAAAGCTATTCCAGCGTGCTGGCCAGCTTCCAGGTGCCGCTGCGCTTCCGCGGCGACGCCTACATCATCGTGGAGGCGGATACCAACCGCCAGCTCGACGAATACCCGAACGACAACAACAACACGGCGATCAAGAAGGTCTTCATCGACCCTGTGCCGCTGGCCGACCTGGTCACCAGCGACGTGGTGGCGCCGGTGCAGGGTACTTTCGGCGGCTCGATCAGCGTCGACTACCGCGTCTCCAACAAGGGCTCGGCGGCCACCCGCGGCGACAGCGCCGCGGTCGACGGCTGGACCGACACCGTGTGGCTGACCCGCAGCAAGGGTCGCCCGAATCCGGCCATCGGCGACATCCTGATCGGCAGCACGCGCCACACCGGCATGCTGGGCATGAACCAGGACTACCTGGGCCATATCGATGCCCGTATTCCGGACAACGTGGTCTCCGGCAGCTACTACGTCACCGTCTGGACCGACACCTACGGCGCCATCCCGCAGGATACGCTGGCCACCAACGTCAATCCCGACGACCCGACCGGGGTCCAGAACGACAACTACAAGGCGCGCCCGATTGCGGTCATCGGCACCAAGCCGGACCTGGTGGTGACGCAGGCGCAGGCGCCAGCCGAAGCCTATGCCGGCAACGACTACACTTTCTCGTACACGGTACAGAACCTGTCGACCCCGATGGAAGGGGAGTGGACCGACCGCGTCTGGGTGGCCGACAATGCCGACCTGTCCAAGGCGACCAAGCGCTGGCTGATCGGCGAATACAACCAGAAGCGCAGCCTGGGCGGAGGCGAAGGCTATACCGTGAACGACACGGTGAAGCTGGCGCCGTCCGTCAGCGGCACCTTCCTGGTGATCGAAAGCGACTGGCTGAAGCGCGTCACGGAACTGGACAAGGCCAACAACGTCAAGGCGATCGCCGCAAGCGTGCTGCAGCGGCCGGCCGACCTGCAGGTGGCTTCGGTGCAGACCGTGCCGGAAAACTTCTCCGGCGAGGAAACCACCATCACCTGGACCGTGGAAAACAAGGGCGCGGCCATCTGGCCAGGCACCCGCGGCTGGATCGACAACATCTTCATCAGCACCGATCCGAGCTTCATCCCCGAGCGCGCCACCCAGATCGGCTCGGTGGTGCACGAGAATGACCAGGGCCTGGGCGCCGGCGCCAGCTACACCAGCAGCGCCAAGCTGAAACTGCCGCCGGGCACCGACGGCAGGTATTACATCTACGTACTGACCGACGCCAACCACTCGGACGGCTCGCTGGCGCCGAACTGGGACGAAAAAGCGCGCACCATCACGCGCGAGATGGCGGACGGCGGCGACAACAAGGAGGCGCTCAGGCTGTACAGCGCTTCGGCGTTCGAAAGCCTGCGCACGAATAATATCGGCCAGGGCAACCTGCACATCACCTACCGCGAGCCGGACCTGCAGGTGGACGAGATCAAGCTCTCGAACCCGGCGCCGTCTTCCGGCCAGAGCATCACCGTGACCTGGACCGTGACCAACCGCGGCACGCGCGATACCCGCGTCAATGGCTGGTTCGACGGCGTTTTCCTGTCGCGCGACGATGCGCTCGACACCACCGACTACCCGCTGGTGTCCGGCTACAGCGAGATCGAAGCCTTCCTGCACGTGCGCGCCACCTCGCTGTCCGACAACGAGGGCAAGCCGCGCTACCTGAAACCGGGCGAATCGTATACCAACAGCGCCACGGTGACCCTGCCGACCTCGATCAGCGGCAACTTCCACATCCTGGTCAAGGCCGACACCAACGTCACCCGCGAATTCGATACGCCGCCGGCGCCAAGCACGGTGCGCGACGGCCTGCTGACGGTGAACGACTTCTTCGACGACGGCGCCCTGGTGGGCGAGTTCAAGGACGAGGGCAACAATATCGGCAGCATCGCCTTGCCGATCACCCTGGCCAACCCGCCGGACCTGATCGTCACGCGCGTGGACGTGCCGCAAAGCGTGGTGGGCGGCCAGAATTTCACCGTCAACTACACGGTGCGCAACCAGGGTGGCGCCACGCCGTCCGACCAGGGCAGCTGGAACGATATGGTCTACCTGTCCAAGGACAACAACCTGGACCTGAGCAAGGACCGTTACCTGGGCTACGCCACCCATGGCGGCGGCCTGGGCGCCGACGGCAGCTACGAGGCCAGCCTGACCTTCAAGGCGCCGCGCGACCTGGACGGCACCTACTACGTGTTCGTGGTGGCCGATCCGGCGCGCACGCCGGGCGGTTCCGTCACCGGCAAGGTGCTGGAAAACAACAAGATCAATAACGCGGCCGCCAACCCGATGGTGATCACCACCCCGCCGCCGGCCGACCTGCAGGTCACCCAGGTGAACCCGCTGCCGGATGCGAACATCGGCGACGAGGTGCGCATCACCTACTCGGTGCAGAACAACTCCAGCAACCCGGCGCTGGGCCGCTGGACCGATGCGGTCTACCTGAGCAGCAAGCCGACCTGGGACCTGAGCGCCACCCTGGTGGGCAAGGTCGACCACGTGGGCGACCTCGGCGCAGGCGCCAGTTACAACGGCGCGCTGACGGCCAAGGTGCCGCCGCTGAAGGACGGCAACTGGTACGTGATCGTGCGTCCGGACCTGTACAACGACGTGTTCGAGGGCCCCGTCACCTACGATGCGAACGGCCTGCACATGTCGGCCGGCGAGGCGAACAACCTGCTGGCTTCCGGCCAGACCGTGAAAGTGACGGTGCCTGCGCTGCCGGTGGCAGCGCCGCTGGCCACCACGCTGCAGGAAGGCCAGGTGCGCCTGTACAAGGTCAGCGTGGCCGAGGGCGAAACCCTGCGCCTGTCGCTGGATGCCGCCACCACCGATGGCGCCAACGAGCTGTACGTGCGCTACGGCGACATCCCGAGCGGCTATGCGTATGACGCAGCCTACAGCCTGGCGCTGTCGCCAAGCCAGCAAGCCATCGTGCCGAGCACCAAGGCCGGCGACTACTACGTGCTGGTGCGCTCGCGCGAAACCAGGCAGACCATGGACGTCACCCTGCGTGCCGACCTGATGCCGCTGGCAATCACCAAGGTCACGCCGGACAGCGGCGGCACCGGCGACGACGCCCACCGCTGGGTCAGCATGGACATCGAAGGCGCCCACTTCAAGCCGGGCGCGCTGGTCAAGCTGTCGCGCCCCGGCGTGTTCGAGATCCAGCCGGAACGCTGGCAGGTGCTCGACGCCACCCATATCCGCGCCGTGTTCGACCTGCGCAACGTACCGCACGGCCTGTACGACGTGGCCGTGACCAACCCGGACGGACAGGTGGTGACCGAGGCTTACCGCTACCTGGTGGACCGCGCCATCGACGCCGACGTCACCATCGGCATCGGCGGTCCGCGCGAACTGGAAGTCGGCGCGGCCGGCATCTACAGCGCCTCGCTGCAAAGCCTGACCAACGTCGATACGCCGTATGTGCGCTTCGACCTGGGCGCTTCGAACATGGGCAACAGCGAATACGTGCTGGACGACCTGAACCTGCCGTACGTGGTGTTCGCCTCCAATGTGGGCGGCCAGCCGGACGGCCGCACCGCGGCCGACGCAATCAATACCCAGGCCTATGGCCAGACCCCGACCCAGGGCACCGGCCGCGGCGACATCCCGTGGGCCGCGCTGGAAGGCACGGTCGACACCAACGGCTACAACCTGGCGCCGGGCTATGCCTTCGACGTCGCCAACCGCGGCTTCGTCGGCACCACCTTCAGCGTGCAGACCTATCCGGGCCTGGCCGAGTGGATGGCCTACGATTTCGAGGGCCTGCGCAACAAGCTGTACATGATCCGTCCGGAATGGAAGGCGGCCGGCCTGCTGGATGGCGGCATCGACGACCTGGACAAGATCGCGCCCGGCCTGGCGCGCCGCTTCCGCTCGCACGACGACCATGTCTCGGACACTGAAATCCTGGCCATGCCGTTCCGCTTCAATGTGTTCGGCGACGCCACTCCGATCACGCGCGACGAATTCATCGCCGAACAGGTGCAGCACGCGCAGGCGTTGCGCCGGGCCATCCTGGCCGACAGCAGCGCCCCGATGGCGCTGCAGGTATTGGCGTCCGACCAGGAACAGTGGAGCAGCGGCTGGCTGGCCGCGCTGGAAACGGCGGGCCTGCTGCGTCCTGCCGACGAAGCGCCGCCGGTCCGCCGCGACCCGAAAGTGGTGAGCCTGATGGCCACCCTGGCCAGCGGCATCCTGCTGGGCAAGGGCGGCAGCAGCTACCAGACCCAGGCCGACCTGCTGGGCTTCTTCAGCAAGGTGCAGCAGTGGTATGGCGACACCGCCAGGTTCCTGGCCGACCCGAACCAGGCCACCGCGCCGGTCGACTACCTGGAGCACCGCGAAGACCTGATGGGCAACGAGGTCGATATTCCGGTGCCGGTGCTGCCTACCGCGCAGGGCACCCACTTCATCGACTTCAACATCTTCGTCGGCGGCACTGAGCGCGAGTACCTGCGCCACATCGGCCTGCTCGATGCGGAGTTCAACCCGGTCAACCCGCAGGCGCTGAACCTGGCGCAATACCTGCGCCGCGCCGCCGACCAGGCGGCCGGCGAGCAGGCCACCATCGCCGTGCGCGGCCCGCGCGTGGTGCCTGACGCCCAAGGTGGGTCTTATGTGCCGAACGGCGTGGCGCTGCCATATTCGGTCGGCTTCCAGAATCCGACCGGCGGCCCGCTGGGCCAGGTGCGTATCGTCACCGAGCTCGATCCCGACCTGGACGTGCGCACCCTGCGCCTGAACGACATCAAGGTGGGTGACCTGAACGTGCACATCCCGTCCGACCGGGCGGTGTTCCAGGGCGACTTCGACTTCACCGCCAGCAAGGGCTTCATCCTGCGCGTTTCCGGCGGCATCGACACCGAATCGCATATCGCCACCTGGCTGCTGCAGGCGATCGACCCGATCACCGGCGAGGAGATCAAGGACGGCGTGCACGGCCTGCTGACGCCCGATATCGCCAACGCCGGCGCCAACCGCGGCTTCGTCAGCTACACCATCCAGGCCCTGGCCTCGGCGCCCACCGGCGCCCAGATCGACGCCAGCGCGCGCATCATCTTCGACGGCCGTCCGCCTATCGACAGCGAGAAGATCAGCTACACGCTGGACTCCAAGGCGCCGGAAACCGCGCTGGCAGTCAAGACCCTGGCCAATGAGCCGGACGGCTCGCCTGCCTTCAGCGTCAAGTGGCAGGCGATCGACGACGCCAGCGGCGCGCGCGCCGTGACGGTCTACGTGTCCGAAGACGGCGGCGACTTCCACATCTGGCAGAAACAGGTCGCGGGAGACCGGGGCCAGGCGGTCTACGTCGGCCGCGCCGGCCACAGCTACGAGTTCCTGGCGGCCGCCATCGACAATGCCGGCAACCGCGAAGCGGCCTCGATCAGCAATGCCGTGCTGCCGGACGACGGCAGCCTGCAGCAGGTGCTCGATGCCCTGGGCAGCAACCAGGCGGTGGAGCAGACGCCGGAATTGCCGGCCGCGACGCCGGACCGCAGCTATGTGTCCAGCGAGCTGTTCGAGCAGGCCACGCACCGCCTGCCGGGCTACGTGGCCCCGGCGCAAACGGGCGACCTGCGCAGCGTGCTGGCGCCAATGATGCTGCGCGGCTTTGCCGACGGCTTTGGCGGCAGCGCCGCCGGCATCGGCGCGCTGGCCATGGTGGAACTGCCGGACCACAGCATGCTGGTCAGCGCAGGGCCGGGCCGCAACCAGGTGTTCCTGTTCTCCAAGGACGGCGGCCATAACACCACGCCGCTGTTCGAACTCGATGCGCCGGTGATGGACGTGGCGCTCGACCGGCTGGGCCAGCTGTGGGTGATGACCGGCAACGAGCTGCTGCAGGTGGACGCCGGCAGCGGCGCCATCATCGCCCGCCACAGCGGGCCAGGCGGCTCGCCGCTGACGCACGCGCTGGCGATCCATCCGGATAGCGGCATGATCTACGTGTCTTCGCACAACGGCGTGGAAATCTTCGACCCGGCGCAAGCGGTCGAAGCGCGCGCCTGGAAACACTTCTCCAACACCACGGTGGGCGACCTGGCATTCGGCCCGGATGGCCGCCTGTGGGGCGTGCGCTGGACCGGCGCCGACATCGACAGCGCGCTGCCGCAAGCGACGACCGACATCGTCAGCTTCCCGATGAGCGGCCGCGAAGCAGGGCGCGCCCAGCTGGAATACCGCCTGGCCGGCACCATCGACAGCATCGCCTTCGGCAAGGAGGGCTCGCCGCTGGCGGGCCTGCTGCTGGCGTCGTCGAATACCGCGCAGCGTCCGGCGCTTGCCGGCAGCGCCGCCGCCCATGGCTCCCACGTCTGGGCGGTGGAGCTGGCCTCGCGCCGCTTGCTGCAGATCGCCAGCGGCGGCACCCGCGGCGAAGCCCTGTTCACCACGGCCGACGGCCGCATCCTGGTGGCCGAGAGCGGCCATATCGACGAAATCTCGCCGATCAAGCCGCCGCACGTGCTGGCCGCCACGGTGCCGGACGGCGCCCTGGTGCCGCTGCCGCTGAATGAAATCTCGGTCAGCTTCGACCAGCCGATGTGGACGGGCGAAGACGGCGACGACAGCCAAAGTCCGTCCAGCGTGCTGAATCCGGCCAATTTCCGCCTGGTCGCAACGGGCGCCAACAGCGACCTCACCCTCAATCCGTCCAGCGTGCGCTGGAACGCCGCCACCCGTTCGGTGGTGCTGGGCACGGCCGGGCTGCCGGCCGGCATGTGGCGCCTGGAAATCGCCGATACCCTGCAAAGCGGGGCACAGGTCAAGCTGGAGCACAGCTATGTGACCACCTTCACCACGGTGCTGGACTTCAGCTACCAGGTGCAGCTGGACTTCTCCAATACCCGCGGCAACCACGGCACGGGCGCGGTCAGCTACGACGTCAGCATCCGGAATATCGGCAGCGACGACATCCGCAGCCCGCTGGTGCTGATGCTTGACCCGGGCCGCTACTTCGGCTCCACGGTGCAGGGCGGCGCGCAAGGCGCCGAGCAGCTCTGGACCATCGACCTGTCGGCCGCCCTGGCGGCGCGCGGCGGCCGCCTGGCTGCCGGCGAGACGCTGTCCGGCCAGACCGTCACGGTGGTACCGGCCAGCCAGTTCGGCACCACGCCGGGCTCCGGCGCGCTGGTCAAGTTCAACCTGGGCCATGGCGTGTATGCGGCGCCATTCGAAAATACGCCGCCAGTAATCGGCATGGTCGGCACTGCTGCCGACGGCAGCCGGCAGGTCGAGATTCCCGACAACCCACTGGCGGGCCTGGCCCTGCCGCCTGCGACTCCGGGACAGCCATGGCAGGCAACGCTGGCTGCGCATGACACCGATGGTTCGCTGTTCTTCTGGCAGATCCTGCAGGCGCCGCAAGGCATGACTCTGGAGGCCGCGGGATCGTCGAGCAGCGACGCTTCGGGCTATGGCAGCACGGCCACGCTGCGCTGGATGCCGGACAACCGGGCGCTGGCCTACAGCGAAGTGCTGGTGCGGGTGCAGGATAGCCGCGGCGGCGTTGCGCTGCGCCGCTTCGTGATCGATGTGGCCGGCGGCAACCGTGCGCCCGTGATCGCAACGCTGGAAAACGTCACGCTGGAAGAAGGGCAGGCGCTTGCCTTGCCTATCCTGGCGGCGGATGCCGATGGCGATACCGTCACCCTGGCGCTGCGCAACCTGCCTGCCGGCGCCACCTTTAATGCGGCCACCGGCATCCTGGGCTGGACGCCGGGCTATGACCAGGCGGGCGACTACCGCGACATCACCGTGCTTGCCAGCGACGGTAAAGTCACGGTGGAGCGCAGCTTCCACGTCCGCGTCAACCAGGGTTATGCCAAGCCGCTGCTCCCCGCAGTGCCGGCACAGGTGCTGCGCGAGGGCGAAGGCTTCGGCCTGCAGCTGGCGGGCAGCCTGCCGGGCGGCCTGGAGCGCGGCGACGGCAGCAGCACCACGCTGCGCTACAGCAGCCGACTGCTGCCGGCCGGCGCCTTCCTCAACAGCGAAACCGGCTGGCTGTCCTGGCAGCCGGGCTTCGGCCAGTACGGCGAATATCGCGTGCCGGTGACGCTCACCGCGACCTTCACTCCGGCAGGCGGCGGCGAACCGGTCGAAACCGAGGTGACGCAGGAACTGCGCCTGAATGTCCAGTATGCCGACGCGGCGCCGCAATTTGCGCCGGCGGAGACCTGGCGCGTGCTGGAAGGCCAGCCGCTGAACGTTTCGGTGTTCGCCTTCGACCCGCATAATCCCGACTTTGCGCCCAAGGTCCGCCTGGCGCCGGGTGAACCATTGCAGGATGGCCAGGGCACGGCCACGGTGCACTACCGCGTCGACGGCCTGCCGCCGGGCGCGCGCTTTGACGAAGATACGCTGGAGATCAACTGGACTCCGGGCTTCACCCAGGCCGGGCGCTATGAGATCACGGTGACCGCCTCGCGCGACGGCAGCAATGGCCAGGTTCTGAGCAGCCAGGTCGTGCTGCCTGTGGTCGTAGAAAACGCCGACCACGAACCTGTGCTGGGCAATATTGCCAATGCAACGGTGGCCAATGGCAGCGTGCTGGAGATCCCGGTATCGGCGCTTGACCCGGATGGCGATGCGATCGAGCTGTCCTTCATCGGCCTGCCACGCTTTGCCACCTTCGTGCAAGGCGGCAGCGGGGCCCAGGCCAGCGGCGTGCTGCGCTTCGCGCCGGGCAATGGCGACCGCGGCGACTATGAAATCACGGTCGTTGCGCGCAACACCGGCGGCGACCCGGGCAAGGCGCTTGCCACCAGCACCAGGTTCCTGCTGCGCGCCAGCAGCCTGACCGAGACACCGCAGGTCAGCGTGCCGGCGCGCTCGGTCGCGGTAGTGGGTCAGCAGCTGCGCATTCCTATCCTGGTCAAGGACCCGGACCAGGATGCGCTCAATTACAGCGCGCTGGGCTTGCCGGCCGGAGCGGTCATCGAGCGCGATGCGCAGTACGGCCACGCCTGGATCGTCTGGACCCCGACGGCCGACCAGGTGCGCGCCTACGACGTCAGCTTGCGCGTCAGCGACAGCGGCCTGCCGCCGGTAAATGTCGGGCAGCCGGTGCCCGATGATTTCGATGCCCAGCCGAACACGGTAGTGCGCGACCTGCGCATCGTGGTGCGTGCATCGAACCAGGCGCCGGAAATGCTGTCGGTGAACGCCAGCGGAGCCATGGTGGTCAGCACCCAGGCGCAGGATGCGGTGAATGCCGCCGAAGGCACGCCGTTGTCGATCGATGTGCTGGTGCGCGACCAGGACTTCGACGCAGTGGAATGGACGGTGGAAGGCATGCCGGCCGGCATGACCATGCGCCCGAGCGCAGCCGCCGACGGCCAGTCGCGTCTGACGCTTGATTGGCTGCCCGGCTATTATGCGGCGCAAGGCGGCGTGCAGGGCAGCTACCAGCTGACTGTGCGGGCTGCCGATGGCAGCGCAACGGCCAGCAGGACGATCACGCTGAATGTGGCCAACACCAACCTGGCGCCGCTGGCGCTGCCATTGCCGATCCAGCTGGTACGCGAAGGCGAGACGCTGGGCTTCACGCTGCGTAGCGTCGATCCGGATGGCGACGCCCTGGTGACCAGTCTGGTGCGCGATGGATCGGTGCCGCAGGGCGTGACCTTCGACCCGGCCAGCAATTACTTCGAGTGGACGCCCGACAGCGCGACGATCGACAACCTGGCCGGCGATAACGGCTTGTTCACCTTCAGGTTCAACACCACCGATGGCAAGGCCTCGATGGTGCAGGAAGTCCAGGTACGCGTGCTGGATGTGAACCGGGCGCCGGAAATCATGGTTTCGCGCCATGCCGCGGTGGTGGGCCAGACCATGCGCCTGCCCGTTGTCAAAGGACTGGGCCAGCAGGCCAACGTGCGCAGCCTGGTGCTGCGCGACGCCGACGGCGCCGCACAGAGCCAGGCTCTGAGCGTCGCCTTCGACAATTTGCCGGAAGGCGCCTGGTACGATGCGGCGCAGGGGGCGCTGGTGTGGACCCCGGGTCCGGGCCAGGTGGGAGACTTCGTGGTTGGGGTGCGCGTCAGCGACGGTTACAGCACGGTCCGTGAAAGCCTCAGCCTGCGTGCAGTTGCCGAAGCTTCGGCCAATGCTCCGCAAGTGATGGTCGACCTGACCCCGTCCACCCCCGTTCTGCCGGGCCAGACGGTGATGGCAACCGTGCGCGCCGACGCTTTCGGCGCCATCGATGCGCTCAGCGTGCAAGTACGCGGCGCTGCCATCGGCAGTACCGACTGGGTCAGCGTCCCACTCAATTCGGCGGGCCGCCTGTACCTGGCCGCCAGGGCGCCGGGGCTGGTGGAGATGCGCATCGTGGCCAGCGACGTCGATGGCTTCAGCACCACCGCCGTTCACACGGTGCGCGTGCGCGATCCGCAAGACGCCAGCGCGCCTGTGCTGGCATGGGGCGGGGCACTGTATGGCGCTGCCGACAGCGCCCCGGCCAGCCTGCAGCGCCCGAGCCTGTTGCAGGCACGTATTGGCGACCAGCAACTGATGGGTTGGAAGCTGGAACTGGCAGGCGCCGACGGCGCCTGGCGCACCCTGGCCGATGCCGGCCTGGCGGGCCAGGCGGTCAGCGGCCTGCAGGACCTGGCGCAACTCGATACCGGCGTGCTGGCCAACGGGGTCTACCGCCTGCGCCTGAGCGCATGGGACCTGGCCGGACGCAGCAGCGCCATCGAGCGCAGCGTGGTGGTCGACAGCAGCGACAAGGCTGCCGACCAGGCGACGGTGACCGATGCGATGATGCAACTGGGCGGCCACACGCTGGCCGTGACGCGCACCCTGCCGCCGAACGGCGCCGGGGATGGCGAGCTGGGCAACTGGAGCCTGCCGTTGCTGCAGACCCGCTTGAGCAGCGACCAGGCCGGCGCCAACGCCCAGGGCAACCTGGAGCCATGGCGCGAGGGGGCTCGCCTGTGGCTGCAAGTGCCGGGCGCGCTCGGCGCGGCGCAAGCGCCGGTGCAGCATTTGAGTTTCACCCTTGCCACCCAGGCCGAGGCCCTGGGCAGCGGCGCGGCAGCGCCGCGCGTGCTGCACCCCGTGTTCCGCGGCCCGGCTGGCTGGACCCTGGAAGCGATCGCGCCGGAAAGCGCCAGCTTCGGTGTTGCCCAGCCGGTCAACCTGCAGCGCCTGGGCGAGCGCCTGTACGACCGCGACAGCGGCCTGCCTTGGCAGCCGCAGGCCTATGCCTTGACCGCAGCAGATGGCACCCGCTACCTGCTCGACGCCCAGGGCCGGATCACCGCGGTGCATTTCACTGATGGTGCGCAGTGGCTGGTCAGCGATGCCGGCGTGGCCCTGGTGGGCAGCGCATCGGCACGCGTCGACTTCGTGCGTGACGCCAGCGGCCGCATCGAGCGCATCAGCGGTCCTGCGGCGGGCCAGGTACTCAGCGTGGCCTATCGCTACGACAGCGCCGGCCGCCTGGTGCTGGCGCGCACGATCGGCAGTGCCGCCGCGGGCCAGCAGTACGGCTACCGCAGCGATAACAGCCTGTTGACCGAACACATCACCGCCCAGCTGGGCGAGGCTGCCAACTGGCATGACGGCGGCAACCAATGGCAAGGCGTGCTGCAAGCAGGCGAGCCGACCCATATCGGCTTTACCGTGCGCGACAGCGAACTGGCCTCGACCATCAAGGTCCCCGGCGCACGCGGCGCTGCAATCTACGCCGTTGAGGTGAGCGGCGACGACGCCGTGCTGGCCTGCACCGGGTTGACCGTGCTGGGCGTCATGCGGCAGGATGGCCGCACGGTCACCTTGCTGCGTACTGACGCGGCCGGCCTCAAGCTGCTGTCCCTGTCGGGCAGCGGCAACGCGCGCCTGCGCATCAGCCTGGCCGGCGACCTTGACCGCGACGGCCGGGTGGATGGCCGCGACAGCGGCTTGCTGGCGCAAGCGATGGCGAGCCAGGATTTGCTGGCCGACCTCGACGGCAGCGGCCAGGTCGACGTGGCCGACCGCCAATTGCTGTTTGCCAACTATGGCTGGCGCGCCAACCAGGCGCCACTGGCCCAGTTGCCGGCCGGCGCCAGCGCGCTGCGCACGCACACCGACCTGAAGGGCGAACTGCGCCTGGACCAGGTTGCCCGCGACGTCGAAGGCGATGCCGTGTTCTGGCAGGTGGCGGGGGCGACCCATGGTACCGCCGTGATCGCGGCCGATGGCCAGACCCTGGTCTTCACGCCCGAGCCTGGCTTTGCAGGCGTGGCCACCGTTACCCTGCGCGGCGACGACGGCTACGCGATCAGCGCGCCGATCGAATTGAGCGTGAACGTCAGCGGCGCCAAGCTGGTGGCGCTGCGCTTGCAGGCCTTGCCCCCGCTGCAGCCGGGACAGGCGGTGCGCCTGCGCGCCGTGGCCGACTTCGAAGACGAGCAGAACGTCAGCCTCGACGGCAACCCGGATTACCTGGACGTCAGCAAGGAAGACTTGCGTCCACAGGGCTATCTGGGCGACGACAATGCGGTCGTGGTCGATACGCTGCACGACAGCCTCCGCATCCAGGGCCAGGGTTCGGCCCTGGTCCGCGCCAGCCATACCGGTGCCGACGGCGGCACGGTGCAGGCAGTGCAGGTGCTGAACACCTCGGCTGACGGGCGGGCGCCGTACACGGTACCGCTCGAGCTGTACCCGGCCAGCCTGTCGCTGGCGCCGGGCAGCAACCGCCAGGTCAAGATCATCGACGAACTTGGCACGGCCGTGGCGAGCGACCGCGCTTTCCCTGGCGCCCTGCGCTACTACAGCAGCGACGAGCGGGTTGCGACCGTGGATGCCAACGGCGTCATCACGGCGCACGGCCGCGGTCAGGCGGTGATCCACGTGGTGCGGGTGATGACCATCCGCGGCCTCGACGGCGTGCTGCAGTACCAGTCGCTGGGCGCCGGCCAGATGGCATTGACGGTGGCCCAGTCGCAGCTGATCGACAACGACGATGCGACGCCGGCACCACGCAGTGTGCTGGTGAGCGCCAGCAGCGGCGGCGTGGTCAGTGCCGCGACCGGCGAGACCGTGATGCTGGGCGCCGGTGCGCTGCGCCAGGATGGCGCAGTGGCCATTGAACGCATCCAGGTCGACCAGTTGAGCGCAATTACCGGCCTGCCGGTCCCGGCCAGCGAAGTCATGCAGGGAATCGGGGCCTTCCGCCTCGACCTTGGCGGCGGCAGTGCGCAGCCGGTGCAGCTGGCCATCCCGCTGCAGGGCGGCATCGGCGGCGACGAGGGCGAGGAGGTGCTGTTCTTCCGCAAGGGCCAGGTGCTGCAGCCTGACGGCAGCTATACCGCCACCTGGTGGCTGGTGGACAACGGCTTCATCGGCAGCGACGGGCAGGGCGGCCTGACGGCGCGTACCGCCAGCCGGCCGTATGCCGGCGTGGACGCTTCCGGCGAGTACGTGGTGGTCAAGAAGATCCCGGGGGTGGTGGCCGGTCCGTTCGAGATGATCGGCGACCCGGGCAGCTGGGTCAGTTTCGGCGCCCTGTATTGCGCCATGGCCGGCGCCGGCGGCTTCCTGATGGGCGCCATGGTCAGCTCGGCGATGGTGGGTATTATCGCCAGCCGCGCCACCCAGGGTACGGCAGCGCATTACAGCTTTGGCATCCCGCAGTTTGTCAATATCCCGCTGCCGACCATTCCGGTCGACCAGACTTACCGCCTCGACCTGGGCAAGGTCCTGCCGCCGGCAGTGACGCCTTGGGGCCGCGTGGTGCTCCCGAACGTGACGGCGGGCGAGGTGACCGATAACGGCGAGATCCGCCTGACGGTGGACAATCCTGCCCCGGGCCAGTTTGCCGGGCAGATCGTGGTGCGGGCGGTGTTTGCCGACGGCAGCTACCGTACCGTGCAAACCCTGTCAGGCACCACCAGCGGCGTCATCACCGTGACGCCGCCTGCGGGCATTGCAGTGGGCAGCGTCAGCTGGCAGCTGGTGCGCCGCATCCCGACCGACCTGTTGAACGGCGCCGGTATCATGGTGCAGGGCGCACCGATCGAGTTCGACGGCAACTCGGTGCACATCGCGCCGAAACCCGACACGGGCGCCGTGCTGACCCGCACCGGCATCAACTTCGTGCGCGCGGGGGCGACAGTTGGCCAGGTCAGCCTGCTGGGGCATGGCTACGACTTTGACGGCACTTACCTGACCGGCAGCAAGGTGCAGCCGATCACCTTCTCGGGCGATGCCAGCCGCGTGTACGTGGGCGGGGCTGGGGTGATCTACGAGATCGATGCGTTGACGTTCAAGCTGATCAACAAGATCGCGGTACCGAACGGCAAGAATATCAACTCGCTGGCCTGCTACGGCAATATCCTGATGGTGGGCGAGGGCGCCACCAGCTTTGGCGGGGGCGGCGGTTTCCGCCTGCTGGCGCTGGACACCAATCCGGCCAGCAAGTACTACATGCAGTTCGCCGCCTTGCCGGGTACCGGCATCGAAGCGGCGCCGATGGGCATTGGCGGCATGAGCATCGGCCCGGACGGCCGCACCCTGGTCGTCACGGTGCCGAAGAATGCCAACTCGGTTTCGCTCGGCGACCGCAACAAGCGCGGCGATACCATGGTGTTCGACCTGAACACCCTGCGCATGAAAACCGGCACCATCGCGGCGCCGGTGGTGGCAAGCCTGCCGGACGACGGCATCAGCGGCAAGGCCGGCCAGGTCATTACCGCCACCGACAATCCGGATCGCTTCCTGGTGTCCAACGTGGCCGACTACAGCCGCGGCCTGGCAACCCTGCAGATTACGCGCGACAGCAAGGGACGTCCGGTGAGCGCCAAGATGACGGCGATCCGGATGGCACAGCCGACCGAGCGCATCATCATCGACCGCCTGGATATCCAGCGTGCCCAGAGCGCGGTGCTGGTAGAGAAGGACGGAGTGCAGTATGCGATCGTTTCGGACGACAACTATCACTTCCTGGATCCGTACTGGAAAGCCATGTACGAAGCACCGATGTTCCTGTTCACCCCGGCCGGTCCGCCAATCGCGGTGGGCGGCAGCGCCGATGCCAAGAAAGTCGCGGTAGGCGGCAAACTGGGCGTAGTGAAAGATCCGTTCGGCACGCCGCAATACCTGGGCGCCACCTTGCCGCTCGATGGCTACGGCATCATCAACCTGTCGCTGTCGTCGGATGGCGCGGTCTTGCTGGGCCAGTTGAAAGGCGGCTTCGGCAGCATGGGCTCGGGTGACGAAAATATCCAGAAGTCCCATATGAGCCTGGCATGGAATGTGAATACACTGCTGGATGCCGTGCTGGCGCACCCGGACGACAAGCGCATGTCCAGACACGTGGTAGTACCGGCCAGTGCGGCGGTGCAGGTGCCGACCACGGCGGCGGCGCCGGCCGGCACCGTGTTCGCGCGTCCGCGCATTGCGATGCTGGACTCGCATGGCTTCGCGATCGACGACAAGATCTTCCTGTACGGCGACGACCAGCCCTCGACCGCGCCTGGCAGCACGCCGCCCGCGCCAACGACTGACCCAACGGGCGCAAGCGGTGGCGGTGGCGCTGCCACCCCGCCGGCTCCAGCGCCAGCGCCGGGGCCGGCGCCGACTGGTACTTACAACAGCACCTCGGGCCGTTTCCGCATCAGCAACCCGAACCGCCAGCCGACCAATGTGCGGGTGGAAGTCAGCGCCAACAACTTCCTGATCTGGAAGAATCCGGCCACGGGTGTTGAAACCAAGGTCAATACCGATACCGTGACCGGTATCTATGCCGATGAACAGATTCCGGCCCGTGGCAGGCTGGATATGGACTTCAGCGCGCGCGTGGACGAGATCGGTGGGAAACCGCTGACCGAGTTCACCAAGGCGGATGCGATCGTGGACTTCGCCACCATCAAGGCGTTCCAGGTTACCAATGGGGTGAGCAACGAAACGCCGTTCCAGGTCGGCAAGCAGTTCCACTTCCTGGACCTGACCGACGCTGGCCGCGACCGCGACATGCACATGCTGAAGACGGTGGAAAACCAGAGTGGCCGGGTGCTGACCATCTATAATCCGCGCCACCTGGATGTCACCATCACCGGCGCCGATGCAGCGCGCTTCAAGCCGCCTGTGCTGAATGGCGACGTGACCATCATCGAACTGCTGCCGTCGGCTGCGCGCAGCACGCCGTACAAGGCGGAAATTGAGTTCCGCGAAGTGGCCAGCACGCCGGACAAGCCGACTGTAAAGCTGAATTCGGAAGCCATCACGATCTCGGCCCAGGTAATTCCGAAACAGAAACTGAACGTCGACCTGGCGGCCATCACCACCAAGCTGCAATCCTATGTCAGCGACCTGGTGCGTTTCCGCAATGACCCAACCATCACCAATGTCTGGGACCTGGCCGGCATGAAAACGGCCACCGACCTGAGCGGCACGGCGCTGTGGCCGACGCCGCCGGCTGGCACGGCGGCGCCGGTGGGCGGCAAGTACAACCGCTTCCTGTCCTCGCTCGGCCCGACCGGCTGGACGCCAGCGCAATGGACGGCATTTGAAGGCAAGCTGAAACTGGCGATCAACACCATGCTGGCGCGCTACCTGGCGCCATCGGCGCCAAGCGGCGGCGGGGCGCCGGCGCCGGTGCCGGCCGGCAGCACGGGCGCCAGCCTGGAGGTGACGTTCGGCGCCAATAGCGCTGATGCGACCACCATCGACCTGCGGCAAATGGCCTATGGCCGGGCCCAAGTAATGTTTGCGCACCAGGGCGATGCCGACTTCAAGACCAACCCGGCGTATGCCGATTTGCAGGGCTTCGCCAAGATCACGCGCGCCGACATTACCGAAGCCTGGGTCGACCGTGCCGACCTGGATCGTACTGCCAAAGGCATCCTGTTGGCAGCCGACGAGGTGCATACGCCGAAGTACGGTTACAACCCGAAATCGAACCTGGCGCCCTCGGAGCAGCGCTATGGCTTTGCCGAAACGCTCAACGCGACTTCGAACGACAAGATGATCCTGGTGCTGGATGCTTTCCTGCGCAACCAGGTCATCTACAGTCCGGAAGCGCTGGGCTGGGACCTGGGCCAGACCATCGCCCACGAGTTTGGCCACAACATCGGCCTGCTCGACGAATATGACACGCCGCTGTCAAACGACCACCTGACCAATGCGCAAACCACCTACCCGACGCTGATGCGCAACAACCGCAATCCGGAAAACTCGGTGCCGCAGGTGACCGTGTCACGCTACGAGGACGTGCAGTTCCGCCTGGGCCTGGGCGATGCGACGCCGTTCAACTACGGCGACACCAATCCGCGCAGCGACTTCACGCCGACGACCAACGCGTTGTCGACCTTCCTGGCCTTGTACTCCAGCCGATTCACGACAGCGGAGCACCAGCAGGTGCGCGTGGCAGGTCCGGGCGCTGCAGCGCTGTCGGCCGGGACTGCCGATCCGTTGCTGGCGGCTGCGCGCCAGTATTGGCTGGATGCGGGCGTGCCGGCTGCGGCATTGGACGGTATCACGCTGGCGTTCGCCGATCTGCCGTCCGGCGTTGCCGCGCAGACGGCAGGACGCGCCGTCGAGCTGTCGCCGGACGGCGCTGGCTGGGGCTGGTACCTGGATCCGACGCCGGCAGAGCATGACGGCTTTGGTGTGGGCGCCGGCGCCGACTACTCGGCCACGCCGGGTAGTGCGGCCGAAGGCAAGCTTGACATGCTGACGGTACTGATCCACGAACTGGGTCATGTCCTGGGTCTGGCCGATACCAACGCCGGCGACGGCGCCATGGCGCAATACCTGACGCCAGGCATGCGGCGCCTGCCGGGTGCCGACGAAGTGGCGGCGGCAGTGCGCGGTGCGACGTCGCCGTTCGCTGTCGATCCGGTGACGCTGCCGGCCCGCATCACCGTGGCGCCGGTGGTGGCAACGCATTACGATGTCACGGTCAACCCGGTGTTGCGGAACGGCGGCCTGCAGGATGGGGCAGGCTGGAGCGTCGATGGCGAAGTCCGCTTCGACGGCCATGGCAATGCCACCCTGGGCGAAGCCGGGCCGGCAGGCGCGCACCTGGCGCAGTCGTTCAATGTGGGCGCCGGCGACAGGTTCCTGGCGTTCACGGTTGCCAATCGTGCCTTGCGTTCGAACGGTCTGGCAGGAATCCGCGGTCCGGAAGATGCATTCGAAGCGGCGTTGCTCAACGCGAACAGCGGCGCTTCCCTGGTGGGCAGCAATGGCCTGAGCCGCAGCGACGCCTTCCTCAACATCCAGACCGACGGCACGCAGCGCATGGCGAGCGGCACTTACGCGGTGCGCAATGCCGATGGCACGACGACTTACTATGTCGACGTGCGCGGCGTTGCCGCGGCAAATGGTGGTGCCGCAACGCCAGTGACGCTGTCCTTCGACCTGATCGGCTTCGGCGCGGAGACCAGCTCCGTGACCTTGCGCGACGTGCGCCTGGTGAGCGATCCGGTGGCGCTGGATGATGCGATCGTAACGGACGAAGACACCTCCGTCGTCATCGCACCGCTTGCCAACGACCTGGCGGGCAGCGATGGTGCAGGTGTACTGGAGATCCTCAGCCAGCCGGCCCACGGCGTATTGAACGATAATGGTGACGGCACCTATAGCTTCGTGCCGGATCCCGACTACTTCGGCGGTGACAGCTTCAGCTACCGTTACGTGGTGGACGGCCACGCGTCGAACGTGGCCACGGTCAGCCTGACCGTGCGTCCGGTCAACGACGCGCCGATCGGGCTGCCTGTGTACGGCGAAATCATGGCCGGCAAGCCGTTCGTCTTCGATCCGCTGGCTGGCGCCAGCGACGTCGAAGGCAGCGCGCTGTCGGTAGTGATCACCGGCGCTCCGGCTCACGGCACCCTGGTGAAGGATGCCAATGGTGTCTACACTTACGTGGCGGATGTTACTTACTTCGGCGACGACGAAGTGACCTGGCAGGTGAGCGACGGCGAATCGTTGTCGGCACCGGTGACGCTGCGCCTGACCGTGCTGCCAGCTAACACGGCGCCAGTGGCGAACAACGTCACGGTGCAGGTACTGGAAGACGGCTCGCTGGTGATCGATCCGGTTAGCCTGGGCAGCGATGCCGAGGGCGACGCACTGGTGGCGGGCATCACTTCGCAGCCTCTGCACGGCAGCCTGCAGGTACTGGCTGATGGCAAGTGGCTGTACACGCCAGCCGTCAACTATTTCGGCGGCGACGAGCTGCGCTTCGTGCTGGGCGACGGCTACCTGTCGTCGGCTGAAGCGGTACTGACCTTTGAGGTGTCGGCAGTCAATGATGCACCGACCCTGGGCGACCAGGCTGTGGTGGTCGATGAAGATGGCAATGTCATCATCCAGTCGCTGGCAACTGCCGGCGACATCGACAGCGCCGTTTTGTCGGCACGCATCGTGGCCGGACCGCTGCATGGCACGCTGACCGCCCACGCTGACGGTAGCTTCACCTACACCGCCGACGCGAACTACTTCGGCAGCGACAGCTACACCTATGTCGTCAACGACGGCGAGCTCGATTCGAACGTGGCCACGGTGAACCTGACCGTGAACCCGGTCAACGACGCGCCTGTGGCACGCGATGCGGCGCTGGCGCTGGAAGAAGACGGCAGCATCGTCTTCGACCTGCGCGAGTTCGGCATCGACATCGACAGCAGCATTGCTGCCGCAATTGTCGTGGCGATGCCTGCGCACGGCGTACTGGTGCAGGAAGCAGATGGCCGCTACCGCTATACCCCGGTGGCCAACTTCAACGGTACCGACGTGCTGCGCTTCAAGGTGAGCGACGGCGCGCTGGAGTCGAACGAAGCGACGCTGAGCTTCGCGGTGGCGGCAGTGAACGACGCACCGACCGCTGGCGACCAGTCGCTGGTGCTGGCGGAAGATGGCAGCATTGTGGTCCAGCCGCTGGCAAGCGCCGGCGACATCGACAGCGCCACGCTGTCGGCCACCATCGTGGCCGGTCCTGCGCATGGCAAGCTGACTGTCAACGCAGACGGCAGCTTCAGCTATGCTGCCGATGCCAACTACTTCGGCGAAGACAGCTTCACCTACCGCGTCAGCGATGGTGAGCTCGATTCCGGCATCGCGACCGTTCACCTGACTGTCACCGCCGTCAACGATGCCCCAGTGGCGCGCGATGCGGCGTTGTCGGTCGATGAGGACGGCACTCTGGCAGTTGACCTGCGCAGCTTCGGCTTCGACGTCGACAGTGCGGCATTGACGGTGGAAATCGTCGGGGGGGCAGCACACGGCACCTTGGTACGTAACGCGGACGGCAGCTACGCCTATACTCCGGCAGCGAACTACAACGGCAGCGATGCCGTCCGGTTCCGCCTGGGCGACGGTGAACTGTGGTCCAACGTGGCGACGCTGGCAATCACCGTTGCGGCCGTCAACGACGCGCCGGTGCTGACCAACAGCGCCGCGACGCTGAAAGAGGACGCCAGCATCGTCCTGGCTCCGCTGGCAGGCGCCAGCGACGTCGATGGCGACACGCTGCGGCCGGTAATTGTGTCCGGACCGGCCAACGGTACCCTGGTGCTGAACGCCGACGGCACCTTCACTTACACGCCGCGCCAGTACTTCCATGGCACGGACAGCTTCAGTTACAAGGTCAACGACGGCAAGACGGATTCCAACGTCGCCACCGTGACCCTGACCGTGGAGCACGTGAACCACGGCCCGACCACCGGCGCTGCGCTGACGACCGGCGTGGAAGACACGGCGCTGGCCATCCGCTGGAGCGACTTCGCCGCCAGCGACATGGACGGCGACGCGCTGACGCTCATCATCCGCGAACTGCCGTCCAACGGCGTGCTGCAAGCGCGCCTGAACGACGGGGCGTGGGGCAACGTCGGCGTGGGCAGCCGGTTCACCAAGGCTGACCTGGACGCGGGCAAGCTGCGCTTCTTCCCGGCAGCCAATGCATCCGGCAGCGGTTACGCCCGCATCGGCTACGCGGTAAGCGACGGCCAGGCCGTCAGCGCGGCGGCGGTTCTGACCATCGATATCACGGCAGTGGCCGATGCGCCCAACCTGGAACTGGGCACCGCCACGGTGACCAGCCAGGTGTTCAGCACCGGTTGGGAATCGGCAGTCAATCCGACCTCCGAGTCGACGCTGGTCACGTCCAGCGTGTTCGAAGGCTGGACGCTGGTGACCGGTATCGACATGCACGGCATGGGCCGTGGCCTGGGCGGCGGCAAGGACGGTTTCGAGATCTGGAGCAAAGGCGACCAGATGGCCGATTCCGACGAACGCCTGCGCACCGTGACCAGCGCAACGAACGGCGGCAACAACTGGCTCGAGATCAATGATGCCGGCGGCAGCCAGTTCCAGACCCTGGGCATTGCGCGCCAGATCACCACGCAGAAGGGCGCCAGCTACAGCCTGGAATTCGACCTGGCGGGCCGCCTGGGCTTCAACGGCGACACCACCCGTATCGCGGTGTACGTCGACGACGTGAAGATCGGCAGTTTCGACAGCACCAGCCCGGATGCTGCGCTGAACTGGCAGCATGCAGTGGCCAGGTTCGTCGGCAAAGGCGGCACCCAGACCATCACCATCGTTACCGATGCGAGCGACCGTTACAAGAACGGCCGCGGCATGATGCTCGATAACATCGCCCTGAACCAGAGCATTGCGCTGAACCAGGGCAAGCAGGGCGGCAACATCCTGCTGCAAGGCGTGAAGGCTTCGCTGAACGATACGGATGGTTCCGAGCAGCTCAAGCTGACCGTGGCCGGCCTGCCGGAAGGCACCGTCATCAGCGATGGCGCGCACAGCTTCACCGTGACCGCGCAGCAGCCGCTGGCCGACATCACCGGCTGGAATACCGCGCTGCTGGGCATCAAGCCGCCGGCAGCCTTCTCCGGCACGCTGAACCTGCAGGTCAACGCAACTGCGGTGGAAGGCAGCAACGGCAGCCAGGCAACTGTCAGCCGCAGCATCACGGTCAACGTGGATGCCGTGGCGCAGGCGCCGCAGCTGTCGCTGCAAGCCAGCATCAACACGGTCAGCCGCACGATCGTGGACACCAGCTGGGAGAACGTGTGCGACACCACTTACGGCGCCACCGTGGTCCACTCGAACCAGCTGGGAGGCTGGGAAGTGGTCGATGCCGGCTGCAACAAGGACGAGGTGTTCTTCGTCTGGGCCGAGGGCGACCTGATGCCGAATGGCCTGGGCCGCAACGTGGAAGTGCACGCCGCAGCAGGCGACGGCCGCGAGTGGCTGGGCCTGACCAATTACACGCCCGGCAATGGCTACTACCAGTCGCTGGGCGTGGAACGCGATGTGCCGACCATCGATGGAGCGAACTACACCTTCACCTTCGACTACGCCGGCGCACTGGGCCTGACCGCTGCCAACACCCGCGTCGGCGTCTACGTGGACGGCGTACAGGTGGGCAGCTTCGCCGGCACCAGCGGCAACGATGCGCTGAACTGGCAAGCCCTGAGCTTCACCTTCAAGGGCAACGGCAAGGTGCGCAGCCTGCGTGTGCAGCTGGAAGGCGGCACCGACACCAGTACCGTGAAGTCGGCGATGATCGACGACATGAAGCTGGTCGAAACCCTGCCAAGCCGTGACAACCTGGCCTACGGCCTGGCAGGTGGCAGCGTCTACCTGCCGGTGATTGGTTCGAAACTTGCCGAAGGCGATGTTGATGCAACGCTGAAGACCGAACTGGCTGGCCTGGTGCCAGGCAGCGCGCTGTCGGATGGAGTGCGCAGCATCATTGTTGGCAGTAGCGGTATCGTAGACCTGGGCGGCTGGAACATGGCTGCCCTGGTGCTGACGCCTCCACGTGGCTTCGTGGGTGACATGGCGCTGCAGGTTCGTGCGAAGAGCACTGAGACCAGCAATGGCAGCACTGCCACAATTGCTCGCGACATCACTGTACGCGTGATTAGCGGCGGTAATGCCTGCGCCACTCCGGCATGTATGAATCCATTTGTGAGCTATATTGCTGATATTGGACTGTCGATCTTTGCGGGCAGCCCTGGCTCCCTGTCAAGCAGCGGATTGGCGGCTGACCAAGGCGGCGTAGGCCTGGCAGTGCCTGTCGCGCAGGCGGCAGCGGCGGAATCGCTGGATGAGTGGATGATGCGAATGAGCCAGGCGCTCGGAACCTCGCTCCAAACGGTGCTGGATGACCATCCAACGGTCTGACGGACGGTATAAGATTGGGCTCCGCGTTTCATGCGGGGCCCATGAGTCGTGAGAGAAATATGATGCGAACCATTTCCCGATTTCTAATTATTGCAGGCATGTGCACGATGAATTTTGCTCACTCCGCTACTACCCGGCCGATGCCTTCGGGGCCGGAAATCGTCAATATCCAGGCGGGCGCCGGCAACGGGGTTTACGCCTTCGTGTCGCGTTCCGGTGTATTTCGCAGAACGGACGGCCATCCATGGACGAAGGTGCTGGAAGACCAGGACGCTGCTTGGGGGCAGATCTTCCGCCGGCCTGACGGGAAGCTCATGCTATCGAACTTTGCCGGAGGCTCGGTCTATGTGTCTTCGGACGACGGAGCGCATTGGCGAAAAGAAGGCGTGAGCCAGAAACTGCCGGAACTGAGGCAGTTTGACGAGCACACCTATGCCCGGCGTACGGCGTTTACGGCCGACGGTACAGCCTACGTCCTGTCGAGCGAAGCCCTTCTTTTCAGTGACAATGGCGGCATCTCCTGGCAGCGCCGCGAAGTGCCGCAGCAGAGCCGTACGGACGAAGGCGAAACTCAGTCGCTGGCCGCCAGCGACGATGCGGTTTTCCTGCTGTCGGGCGGGACGTTGTACAAGAGTCAGACAGCAGGAAAAAGCTGGAGCGTAGTTGAACAGGCAGCCGGCGCCGCGTCGCCCATTGCAAGGGGGATCGACGACAAAGCCCCTTTGCTAAGGATTGATCCGGCTGGAAACCTGCTAGCGATGGGGCCTGCTGCACGAAGCCAGAAAATCGAAGTGAGTACCGATGGCGGCAGGAGCTGGCATGCTGAACGCTATGGCTTCCAGGGTAATGCGGCTTTTTCGATGCGTTTGTTTGGCCCCGAACCCGATGCCGCATATTTCCTGGTGCGCTCCGATCCGCCTTCAATGCAGCCGTTCAAGGCCATCTATCGCAAGCCAGCGGCTGGCGCCGCGGTGGAAATCTCGTACGACGCCAATAAAGTGCGAAAGATCATGCATGCACCGAATGGGAAACTGTACATGGTCTTGCTCGACTATTCCGACGCTTTGGAGAGCGTAGATGGCGGCAAGACCTGGAATGCGATTTCGCACGACGGCATCACCTGGTAACAACAGGCCGCTGCCTTGTTAGTGCCATGGCCCGCTGCGTGGTATAGTTCGAGGTGCATTTTTTCTAATTCAGCAGGCTTTGTTGTCCATGGCTTCCATTCTTCGTTCACCTTCGATTTCAGGTGAAACCCGTAAGTTGACCACTCGTCGCGGCCGTGCGCAAGCGTCGGCTGCTGCCGCTGCAGCGGAGGCGCCAAAGCCGGTTGCGGCGGCTTCCCCGGCTGCGCAGCTGGTAGCGTCGCCAGCGGCGCCGGTCGCTCCGGCGGTCGATATCCAGGCCCTGGTCAACCAGGCGCGCGAATCGGTGCTGGAACAGTTCAAGGAAGAGGCGGAGAAAGGCCGCGAGCTGGGTCGCCAGCGCGGTTTGCAGGAAGGCCGCGAGCAGGGCGCCGAGGAGTCGCGCCAGCAGTTCGCCGCCGAACTGGCGCGCGTGCGGGGTATCGCGGACAAGCTGCAGGCGGCTCTCGATGGCGGCATGCAGGGGCTGGAGCAGATGGCGGCCGCCATTGCCTTCGAGGCCGTGGCCAGGATTCTGGGCGAGCGGGCCGCAACGCCGGAGGGCATCCTGGCCCTGGTGCGCCAGGCGGCCTCCCAGCACGCTTCGCGCGATGGCGTCCTGGTGCGCCTGAACCCGGCCGATTTGTCGGCCCTGCGCGCGGCCGGTGCGCTGGAAGCGGAACTGCCGTCCGGCGGCAAGGTCGATTGGCTGGCCGACCAGTCGGTCGAGATGGGCGGCTGTATCGTGGAAGCGGCGGGCGGCGAGCTCGATGCGCGCCTGGAGACCCAGGTGGAAGCCTTGCGTGCGGCCTTGCTGGCGGCGCGCCGCAGCGTCTAAGCCGGCGGTTTTTCGTTGAGCAGCGCCGCCGTGGCCTGCTCGATGGCAGCCAGGATGCGCGGATCGCGTTCCATGGTGTCCTGGATCTTGTCCACCATCTGGTAGAACTGAGGGTCGTTGATCAGGCCTTCACCCAATTCACTTAACAGAACCGATTCGAGGAAGATGCGGAAGGCCTTGCGCCCGCGTTTTGGATCCTCAGGGTCGAGCGACTTGATGCGCTCCGTGATCAAGCGTCCCATCCCGGTTTGTTCCTGGCCCATACTGTCCGCGCGGGCCTTGCGTCCGGTCTTCGCCGGCACCGGCCCACCCATTCCGGAACGGATGGTGGCAACGATTTGCTGGACGCTGGAAATAGATGTCATGTGTGCAAGCTTACCATGCGACGTCTGCAGTCCTGACCGATTTCGTCGCCTTGCGCAGCAGCGCCAGGGCGTTGGTGTGGATTTGCGACACGCGGCCCTTGGTCAGTCCCATGATTTCCGCAATCTCGGAGAACGGAACCTGGTTCAGGTAGTGGTACTTGACCACCATCTTTTCCCTTTGCGGCAGGTTGTGCACCAGGTCCTGCACGCGCTTTTGCAACTGCTGCATCTCCAGGCTTGAATACAGGTTGACGTGCGGGTGGGCGTCCAGGTTTTCATAGGATTCCGGCTGCTCGAGGAAAAAGCCCATCGCCAGGCTGAGCGCCACTTCGGCCAGTTTCTGGAACACGTCCAGGCCGGAGCCGTTCAGCGCCGCCGCTGCGGAGTCGCGGCGGTCCGCCTCGATACGCTTGCTGGTGGAGATCTGAACCCGCTTCTCGCTCATGTTCTCGATGCCGTTCAGGATGGCGCCGTTGATGCGGTGGCTGGCAAAGGTGCGGAACTGCGCGCCCTGGTCCGGATCGTAGCGGTCGACCGATTCGATCAGGCCGATGGTGGCAAACTGCAGGTAGTCTTCGAACTCCAGGTCGTGGTCGATGCGCCCGGCGTACATGCGCGCCGCCAGCGTGCGCGCGTAGACCAGGTGGCCCTCGATCAGGCGCTCGCGTGCAGCGGCATCGCCCGACTTGCAGGCGGCCCACAGTGCGCTTTCGCCGGACAGCATCGTTTCCATATCAGGCAAAGGTTCCCAGCAAGGCGCGGATCACCAGGTTCCAGCCGTCGATCAGCACGAACACCAGTATCTTCAGCGGCAGGGAGATGGTCACCGGCGGCACCATCATCATCCCCAGCGACATCAGGATGGTCGACACGATCAGGTCGATCAGCACGAATGGCAGGAAGATCACGAAGCCGATCTGGAAGGCTGCCCGCAGCTCGGACAGCATGAAGGCGGGGATCAGCTGGATGGTGGACACGTCTTCCACGGTGGCGGGCATCGGCGCCTTGGCGATTTCGACCATCAGCTGCATGTCCTGTTCGCGGGTCTGGCGGATCATGAAGTCGCGGATCGGAGCCAGCGCCTTGTCGAAGGCCGGACCGGCTGCCAGCTTGTCTTCCATGAAGGGCTGGAAGGCCTGTTTGTTCACTTCCGTTACCACCGGCGCCATGGTGAACAGCGTCAGGAACAGGGCCAGGCTGATCATCACCGTGTTGGGCGGGGTTTCCTGCATGCCGAGCGCATGGCGCAGCATCGACAGTACGACGATGGTGCGGATAAAGGACGTCACCGATACCAGCAGGGCAGGCGCCAGGCTCAGGACCGTCAGGCCGAGCAGCACTTTGAGCGCGGTGGATACCTGCGCGTGGTCATTGGCGCCCTTGGCGATGTTGATCCCGATGCCGGGCAGGCTGACGTCCGGCGCGCCGGCGGCGGCCGCGCTGCAGGCCAGGCCGCACAGCAGCAGGGCGGCGCCTGCGCGCAGCACGGTGCGGGCGGAAGGCTTACGCATCGGCTGCTCCTGCCTGCGGCGCAGCCGGGCGGCGGCTCAGGACTTCCAGTTTCTGTTCGGTTTCGGCCAGCAGCAGCTGTTCGCCGTCGTACTCGATGACGTGCAGGACGCTGCGGCGGCCAAGGCGGGTCGACTCCAGCGTCTTTACGCGGCGCTGGCGCAGAACCAGTCCGCCTGCCGCGCCTTTGACGCCATAGTGTTTCAGGGCGTAGACCATGCCATAGGCTGCGAGGCCCGCCAGCACCAGTGCCGCCAGGGCCTGGAAGCCCAGCGAACCGTCGCTTTGCTTCTCATGCTTGAACGGGATGGCAGGACGCGCAGCCGGCGCCGATGCCGGCGCCGCTTCGGCTGCGGCGGGCTGCGTGGCCTCGGCGGCGAAGCAGGGCAATGCCAGCGCCAGGGCGAGCGCCGGGATGGCCAGCAGGTGACGCAGTTTCATCATGCCGCGCCGACCTTCGGCAGTTCCGTGATGCGTACGCCGAAATTGTCGTCCACGGCGACCAGCTGGCCGCGGGCCACCACGTTGCCTTCCAGGAGGACGTCGACCGGCGTATCCAGCGCAGCGGTCAGCTTGAGGATGTGCTCTTCCTTCATCGCCATCAGTTCGCCCACGCTCACTTCCGCGTCGCCGACGCGCACGGCCAGCTTGACCTTGACGTTGCTGATCACGTCCATATTGCCGCTCAGGATGGAAGGCTGGTTGCCGCCGTGCGGATGCAGCTCCGGCAGTTCGATCACTTGCGGGGCGGATTTCAGTTTGTGTTCAGTCATTATGTGTTCCTCGAATCAGTTCAACGGCGCGCTGGCCGTCCACGGCGCCAAGATGGGCCTCGCAAATCTTGCGGTCGCCCGGACCGGCGACGCGCAGCGGCTGGTCGAGCGTGGCCGGCAAAGCCAGCACATCGCCCAGCGCGAGAGTACGCAAGTAGCCAAGCGTCAGTTCCGTGCGGCACAGTTCCACATGCAGCGGCACGGCTACGCCCGCCAGGGCCTGGCGCAATGGCACCAGGGGGGCGCGCTGTACGTTGGCACGCGGTGCCGGCAGCGGCGCGCCAGGGACCAGCAGGCGCAGTTGCGCTTCGCCCAGGGTGATGGTGCAGGCCACGGCGCCGCAGCCATGGCGCAGCATGTGTGGCGGCGGCGCATCCGCAGTGGCAGCTTGCGACGCCTGGCCGCAGAGCGCTTCCACCAATGCCTGCAGCAGGCTTTCCAGCGCCTGTGCCGCCACTTCGGCGCCCAGCGCGGAAGACAGGTGGTGCTCGCTGGCAGCGTCAAGCTCCTGCAGGCCGAAGATGTTCTGCTCGAGCAGGCGTTGCAGGGCGGGCGAAGCGACGCTCCAGGCGTGGCTGCCGTCGGCCAGCGCGCGGCGCTGCATGGGCGCGCGGCTGCCGAAAGCATCGGCCAGTTCGCTGGCGCTGCGGCAGCTCACTGCGTGGTCGGGCAGGGCGCACCAGTTGCGCGCCCATTGTTCCAGCGCGGCGGAGGCCTTGCCGGCCAGGAGCTGGGCGCGGCTGCGCGACAGTAGTTGAAACGGACGGACGTTCACTCAGGCCTCAACCTTTCATGCGCATCAGCGTTTCCAGCATCTGGTTGGCAGTGCTGATCAACTCGGAAGCTGCCTGGTAGCCGCGCTGGGTCACGATAATGGCGCTGAATTCCTTGGACAGGTCGACGTTCGAGCCTTCCAGCGCGCCGCCGCTGACCTTGTCGGCGCTGCCCTTGGCCACGCCCAGCATCACGTCGTTCGGCGTGGTGCTGGTGTAGGCGCCCTTGCCGTTTTCATGCAGCACCGAGGTGGTGGCGAAATGGGCCAGGGCCAGGGTCTGCTTCTTGCTGGTCTGGTTGTTGGAATAGTTCACCACCAGGGTGCCGGTTTCGTCGAAGGAGGTCCGGGTCATGGCGCCGATGCCATAACCGTCCACCGACGTCAGCGCCATGCTGGAGGCGCCGCTGGCTGCGCTGGTGGAGCTGCTGTCGACGGTGAAGGTCAGCGGCATGGCGGCAACGCCTGCCGGCGCATAGTTGACGCTGATGTTCGCCGTGGCCGCGTCCAGGAAACCGTTGGCGTACTTGATTTCGCCGGTGCCGACGACGGTGCTGCCGTCTTTCACGGTGACCAGCCAGCTGCCGGCGGTGACGGCGGTGTTGTTCTTGAACTCCACCGACAGGGCATGGGTGCCGCCGGCGCTGTCGGTCACGCTGATGGCGCTGACCACCTTGGTGGTGTCGGCGGTGGACAGGGTGCCGTTCAGCTTGATGGCGGTCGATGCCGATGCCGGATTGCTGCGCACGCCCTCCAGCGTGATGTCTTTCAGCTTGCCTTCGGCATCGAGCGCCTGCACGTGCTCGCCCTTGGCTGAAACCAGGATGCCTTCTTCATTGAAGCTGAAGCGCCCGTCGCGCGTGTAGCTGGTGTTGCCGTCGCTGTCTTTCAGCACGAAGAAGCCGTTGCCGTCGATTGCCACGTCAAGGTCCTTGCCGGTCTGGTTGACCTGGCCCTGGCCGAAGTTGAGCACACTGGCAGTTGCCGTCATGCCGGCACCGCCGGCGGCGCCCTGCTGGCCGCCGTTTGCCCCGCCGTTCTCGCTGCCTGCCGAGAACAGGGAGTTGAACTGGCTGCTGGAGCCCTTGAAGCCTGGCGTATTCAGGTTGGCCACGTTCTGGCTGATGGTTTCCAGGCCTTTGGAGAAACCGACCAGGCCCGAGGTGCCGATATTGATGGATGAAAGCATGTGTGCCTCGCCTTATTTGATGTCGTAGATCTTGCTGCGCTCTACATTGGTCAATTCCGTGCCGCTGGCCGGCTTGACCGTCATGACCGGCGTGCTGCCGCTGACCGACACGTTGGTGACCTGGCCGCTGGTAAAGCCAAAGCCGTTCAGCACATTGACGGTGCGGCCCAGCAGGGCCATCGACTGGCTGGCGGTTTCCACCGACACCAGCTTATTCAGGCTGCTGGTCATCTGCTGGCTCGATTCCAGTTGCGAGAACTGCGCCATCTGGGCCACGAAAGTGGTGTTGTCCATCGGCTTCAGCGGGTTCTGGGCATTCAGCTGGGTAAGCAGGATGCGCAGGAAGTCCTGCTGGTTGATCTGGCTGCTGCTGCCGGTGCCGACCGGGGCTACGCTATCGAGTGCCATGTGTTTTCTCCGGGTGGTTGATGCGGTGCTGTTGTTCGGTGGACGGCGCCTTGCCGTCCGCTGCCACCAGCTTGCCGTTGATGGTGACGTTTTTCATGCGCAGGCCCATGCCTGCGATTTCCTGGGCCAGTTGCGCCACTACCTGCGCGCCGGCCGGTGCCGTAAGGGCGTTGTCGCGGATCCAGACGTCGACTTCCTCGCCCTGGCCTGTGAAGTGGATTTTGCGTTCTTCCCAGACCGGCGCTTCAGTTGCTGCGGTTTCGCCGTGCAGCGGGGCTTCGCTGTCCGTGCCCTCGGCTGCCGCGTCCTGCTGCATTGCGCTTGCCGCCATCCGTGTGCGCAGCTGGCGCGATAGCAGTGCGGTTGTCGCCACCAGCGTTGCCTCCTCGGCGTGCCAGGCAGTGCGGCTTGAGGCCGACGCTGCGGCGAATTGTGTCGCCGCCGCCGGGTTTGCCAGACCGGCAGTGCTGCGCTGCGCCGCGCCGGCTGCGGGCGCCCGCGCTGCCTGGCAGCCCAGGGACTGGTCGTTGCCGGGTCCGGGCGCCGGGGCCGCCGGGCCTGCCGGCATCGGCGACGCCGGGCGCGCGGCTGGCGGCTGCACCGGCAGCGGGCGCTGGGCCGTGGAACGGGCGGGCGTTGCCGAAGCCGCATGCCTGCCGGCCCGGTTCATGTCGGCCACCTGCGCCAGCTCCATCTGCCGCAGCCAGCTATCGCGCTGGTTGGCGGTCTCGCTGGGACGCACGGCCAGGCTCCGCTCGTCGGGCGGCGGCAGGAACGAGGTGATCATGGTCATTGCGGATTCCTCCAATGCTGGCGTTGCAGCCAGTTGTCGTCGGATTGCTGGTAATCGCGCTTGGCCACGGCCAGGTCGTGCTCGGCGGCGGCAGTTTCCTTGTCGCGTTCCAGGCCGTCGGCCAGCTGGCGCGCTTCGACAAAGCGGGCATGTACCGCGTCGCGTTCCTGTTCCAGCTCGCGCAGCGCCGCGCGTTCCAGCAGCAGCAATTGCTGGACCTGGAGCATGTAGGCATGGGCATTGCGCTGGGCGTCGATATCGAGCCGGGCGGCGGACTGGCGCTGCAGCATGACGGCGTCGCGCGCGGCGCCGAGGGCGTCCGCCAGCTGGCCGACCTTGGCTTCCTGCTGGCGCACGGCGGCGTTGTGGCCCGCCAGTTCGTGGGCGATCTGGTCGACTTGCCAGCTGGTCATGCTCAGCACCGGCTGCAGGGCGTAGCGGAATCCGCGGCGGTCGCGCGTCATGCCTTGCCTCCATCGTCGAGGATGGCGCGCAGGGCTGCCATGGTTTCGGCGCGCGGCGCCGGTTCGCCGCCGCGCTGGCGCAGGAAGCGGGTCAGCGCCGGCCACAGGGCGATGGCATGGTCGATCTCGGCGCTGCTGCCGGCGCGGTAGGCGCCGATGTCGATCAACTGGCGGTTGCGTTCATACACCGCCAGGTGTTCCAGCATGGCGTGCACCAGTTCCTGCTCCTGCGCCGTGGCCAGGTCGCCGAACAGGCGGCTCACGCTATGCAGCACGTCGATGGCCGGATAATGGCCTTGCTGCGCCAGGCGGCGCGCCAGCACGATGTGGCCGTCCAGGGTGGCGCGCAGCATGTCGGAAATCGGTTCGTTGAAATCGTCGCCGTCCACCAGCACCGTGTACAGGGCGGTGATGGCGCCGCCGCTGCCGGCCGTGCCGCAGCGCTCGCACAGTTCCGGCAGTTCGGCAAAGACGGACGGGGTGTAGCCGCGCGCGGTGGGCGGCTCGCCGATGGCCAGGCCGATCTCGCGGCGCGCCATGGCGAAGCGGGTCACCGAATCCATGGTCAGCATGACTTGCTTGCCCTGGTCGCGGAAGTATTCGGCGATGGCGGTGGCGGCGTAGGCGGCGCGGGCGCGCGCCAGCGCCGGCTGGTCGGAGGTGGCCACCACCACGACCGAGCGCGCCAGGCCTTCCGGGCCCAGCTGCTTGTCGATGAATTCGCGCACTTCGCGTCCCCGTTCGCCGATCAGGGCGATCACGTTGACTTCGCTCAGCGTATGGCGGGCGATCATGCCCAGCAGGGTGCTCTTGCCCACGCCGCTGCCGGCGAAGATGCCGACGCGCTGGCCATGGCCGATGGTCAGGAAGCTGTCGATCACGCGCACGCCGGTTTCCATCACGGTATGCACGCGCGGGCGGGTCAGGGGATTGAGCGGTGCCGCCTTCAGCGGACGCCATTCGGCGGCATTCACCGGTCCCTTGCCATCCAGCGCTTCGCCAAAGGCGTCCACCACGCGTCCCAGCAGGCCGGGGCCGACCGCGATGCGCGGCATGCGGCCGGTGGAAATGACGGCGCTGCCAACGCCGATGCCCTGCAGTTCGCCGTACGGCATCAGCATGACGCGGCCATCGCGCAGGCCCACCACTTCCGCACGCAGCGGGCGGCCGCCGTGGCGCGGGCGGATCTCGCAAATCTCGCCGACCAGCACGTCCGGCCCGTTGGCTTCGATGCCCAGGCCGGCGAGTTCGCGCACGCGCCCCACCTGGCGTACCAGGCTGGCGGAGCGGACGGCGTCGAGGTAGTGCTGCATCAGGCTGCGCGTCCGAACAGTTGGATCACGCGGGCGCGCCAGGCGCCGCCCGGGGCCTGGCCGGCGGCCGGGCGGCTGTCGCGTGCTGCACGTACGGCCAGGCTGGCTGCCGCCTGTTCGAGCAGGGCTGCCGCGGCGGCAGGCGCCAGCGCCGGCGCCGTGGCGGACAGCACGCGCTCGCGCTGGGCGGTTGGCAGTCCGGCCAGCCAGGCGTCGCGCCACGGCCAGTCTTCCATCGACAGCAGCTGGCGCGCCAGCCAGACCGGCTCGCCGGCCAGTACCAGCTGCATGTCGCCGGCATCGGCCAGGCGCAAGGCGGCGGCCGCGCTGTCGGCCGCGCCGGCACTGGCGGCCTGCGCCAGCAACGGATCGGCAGGAATGCCAAGGCTGCGCAGTTCCTGCAAGTGTTCATCCAGCAGCGCGCGCTCGGCTTGCGGCAGGCGCGCCAGGATCCAGTCGCGGTCGGCCGGCTGCATCCCGTGCAGCAGCAGGGCGGATTGGCGGCGGCCCGGCATCAGTCCTGCTCCTGGCGTTCGCGCGGCTGCTGCGCCAGCCACTGGTTCACTTGCAGCAGCACGGCCTGGCGCTCGGCGAGGCTGAGCTGGCGCGGTGCCGGCTTGCGGCGCAGCGCGTTCCACATCACGGCCAGCAGCACGCTGCCGGCCAGCGCGGCCAGCACGACGGCGGCCAGGGTGGCGTTGCCGGCGGGCGCGGTGGACGGCGTGTTGCTGCCTTGCGCGATCAGGTCGCCGCTGTCGGCCGCCGGCGTGCCGGCATCGGCCGCGCCGGCGGCGTTCCGGGCTTGCGCGGTGGCCGCGCCGTCCGCCGCGGCGCCAGGCTGGGCGGCTCCGGCAGGCGCCAGGTCGCCGGGGAAGCCGGCCACCTGGTCCATCGAATAGACCGATACGCCGTCGCCGCGCGTGCCGCTGACGCCGGCGGCCTGGCTGACCAGGTCCTTGATGCGGTCAAGCTGGTACTGGTCGCGCACGCCGCGCACCACCACCGCGACATTGATGCGGCTGACGGCGCCCGCCGCCGATACCACCTGTTCGACGCGGCGCCCGACCTGGTAGTCCGATTCGCGGTTGACGGTATTGGCGGCCGGCGCCGCGGCGCCGTCGGCCGGCGCGCCCGATGCCGGATCGCGCGAGGTGACGCGTTCGCGCACCAGCACGCCGTTGCCGTCCTGCGAACGTCCGCCCAGCACGCTTTCCGTGGTGACCTTGCTATGGTCGCGGCTGAGGGTGACGTCGACGGTGGCAATCGCCACGCCGGCGCCGAAGGTGCGTTCCAGCACGTCGGCCACCTTGCGCTGCAGGTATTGCTCGATGGCGCGCTTGTCGTCCAGCTGGTCGCCGGCCGGCGCATCGTCGCCTTCGGCCGCGCGGCGCGTCAGGGCCAGGCCATGCTGGTCGGTGATGGTGACGTCGGCCGGGCGGATGTCCGGCACGGCGGCGCTGACCAGGCGCTGCATGCCCTGCACCTGGCCGGCGTCCAGCGCGCGGCCCGGCTTCAGGGTCAGGGAAATCGAGGCCTTGGCCTGCTTCTGGCTCTTCTTGAACAGGCCCTGCTCGGCCAGCACCAGGTGCACGCGCACGTTCTGCACTTCGTCCAGCGCCATGATGGTGCGCGTGAGTTCGCCCTGCAGGGCGCGCTGGTAGTTGATCTTCTGGGTGAACTCCGTCATGCCCACTTCGCTGGAGTTGAACAGCTCCAGGCCGACCGCGCCGCGCAGCGGCAGCTCCTTGCCCACCAGCTTGAGGCGCGTCTTGTAGACCTGGTCGGCCGGCACCAGGATCGTGCTGCCGTTGCCGCCCAGGCGGTAGGGCGTCTTCATCTTGTCCAGCTCCGCCGTCATGGTGGCGGCGTCCTGCTGGCCAAGGTCGGCGAACAGCACCTGGTAGTCGGTGCGCAGCAGGCTGGCCCCGGCCCACACGGTGGCGCCGGCGATCAGCAGCGTGCCTGCTACCAGGCCGGTGCGCGCGCGGCCGTCGAAGCGTTGCCAGAATTCGTTAAAAGCGTTCACTGTTTACTGCCCTTACATTTGCATTTGCATCAGCTCGCGATAGGCGTCGAGCACGTGGTTGCGGACCTGCATGGCAAGCTGCAGCGACACCTTGGCCTGTTCCAGGTCGATCATCACCTGGTGCAGGTTGCTGGCGTCGCCGGCCGCCAGGCGCTGCACGCCCTGGTCGGCCACGGCGAGCTGCTGGTTGACGTCGGCCAGCTGCGAGGTGAACCAGGCGCCGAACTGCGCCCCCGGCGCGGCTGCGGCAGCCGTTGCGCCGGGTTCGACCGGCATCGACAGGGCCGGCAGGAACTGGATGGCTTCGACGCTCATTGGCCGCCTCCCAGTTCCAGCGCCTTCAGCGCCATGCTCTTGGCGGCGTTCATCGCCACCACGTTGGCTTCATAGGCGCGCAGGGCGGTGCTCAGGTTGACCATTTCGGTCACCTGGTTGATGCCCGGCAGGGTCACGTAGCCTTTTTCGTCGGCGTCCGGGTTGCCCGGCTCGTACATCTTGTGCGGCGCCACGCTGGTCGGCTCGACCGCCGCCACGCGCGCACCCCGCAGGCGGCCTGCCCCCTGCACCTGCTGCTCGAAGCCGGTGGCGAAGCTGGCGCCGGCTTCCACCACCTTCACGCTCAGCGGCTGGTACAGCTTGCCGTCCGCGCCGCGCGTGCTGTGCACGTTGGCCAGGTTGGCGGCGGTGGTATCGAGGCGCATCTTTTCCACGTTCATGCCGGTGGCACTGATGGCGAATGCATTGCGGTAATCCATTAGCGTTTTCCTTCCGCCACGGCGGCACTGAGGATGGACATATGCTTGCTCAGGGCTTTCAGCAAGGCCTGGTACTGCACGGTGTTCTGGGCCAGCGAGGCGATCTCCATGTCGAGCGCCGCGCCCTGGCCGGCTGCGGCCGGCGGCACGTCGCGCCGCAGCACCGGCGCCACGCCCTGCAGCATGGACGGGGTGACCGTGCCGCCTTGCTGCAGCGCGGCGCGTACCGCGTCCATCTGGGATTCGAAGTCGACCCGCACCGGTGCGTAGCCGGCGGTGTTGGCATTGGCGATATTGTTGGCGATGGCCTGGTGGCGCATGCTGGCGGCATCGAGCGCCAGGCGGGCCATGCTGACCGTGATGGAATCGGTGGAAATGCTCATGCGAAGTTGTTCCTGGAGTGCGGGGTCATTGGATCACCAGTTCGGCATGCAGCGCGCCGGCGGCCTTGACGGCGCGCAGGATCGAGATGATGTCGCGGGTGCTGGTTTTCAGGCGGGTCAGGGCCTGGATCAGGTCTGCCACGGTGTTGTTGCTGGCGCTGACGTAGCCGGTTTCGCCGCCTTCGCCGGCGCGGATGCGGGTGGTCGGCACCACCTCGGTGCGCACGTCGGGACCGGTCTGGCGCACCAGCAGCGGCTGCGACACGGAGTAGTCGGTCACGATCGACAGCTTCAGGTCGCCGTGCGAGATGGCCACGCGGGCAATGCGCACGTCGCCGCCCGAGACCACGGTGCCGGTGCGCTCGTCCACCACCACGCGGGCGCGGGTGTCGGGCTCCACGGCCAGCTTTTCGATACGGCTGATGAAGTCCACCAGCTGGTCGCGCGCGCCGTCCGGCACCTCGATGCGCACGCCTTCGGCGTCGAGCGCCTTGGCCAGCGGGCGGCCCAGCGAAGCGTTGATGGTCTGGGCGATGCGCGAAGCGGTGGTGTAGTCCGGCTCGGACAGGGTGAAGGTCAGCGTGTTGTCCGGCTTGACCACGTTGGCCTGCACGCCCACTTCCACCGTGGCGCCGGCCGGGATGGCGCCGACGGTCGGGTGGTTCTTCTGGGCCACGTTGCCGTTCAGGTCGTACTTGTAGCCGCCCACGAACAGCGCGCCCTGCGCCAGGGCGTAGACCTTGCCGTTGGGGCCTTTGAGCGGGGCCACCAGCAGCAGGCCGCCGGCCAGGCTGCGCGCGTCGCCGAGCGAGGTGACGGTGACGTCCAGCGTATCGCCGGGGCGCGCCACCGGCGGCATGCGGGCGGTGACCATGACCGCGGCGCTGTTGCGGCTCAAGACTTCGTCCGGCTGCAGCGCGACGTCGAACTGGGCCAGCACGTTGGCGATCGATTGGCGGGTGGCCTTGTTGCTGGGCGAATCGCCGGTGCCGGCCAGGCCGGTCACCAGGCCGTAGCCGACCAGGGCATTGTCGCGCCAGCCGGCGAACTTGCCGATGTCTTTCAGGCGCACGCTGTCAGGCGCGGGCGCGGGCGCGGCGGCGGCGCTGGCGCACAGCAGCAGCGCCGCCAGCAGGGAGCTCAGGAAGCGCAGCATCAGAACCCCGCCCAGTGGAACAGGCGCGCCCAGAAGCCGGGACGCTGGCGGCTGGCCAGCTCGCCGTCGCCCAGGTAGCTGATGCGGGCATCGGCCAGGCGGTAGGACAGCACGGTATTGTTGTCGGCGATGTCGAGCGGGCGCACGCGGCCTTCGACGCGGATCTTCTGCTGGTCGCCGTTGATCTCCAGGGTCTGTTCGCCAGCCACGTTCAGGTCGCCGTTCTCGGCCACGCCGGTGATGTTGACGCTCATCTGCGCCAGCAGCTTGCCGGCGCGCTGCACGGTGCCGCCGCCGTCGAAGCTGTTGTCGGCACCGGCTGCCAGCTGGTGGGAATGGCGGTCGAGGCTGGCCTGGATGCCGACCGTGTTGCTGCGCTGCAGCTGGGTGTCGGCGCTGGTGACGGCGCTGGAGTTCTCGTAAATGAGCACGGTCAGCACGTCGCCGGGCAGGTGGGCGCGCTTGTCGGAGGCGAGCGGGCGGAACGACTTGTCGCTGTACAGGTCGTCCGCCGTCGCCGGTGCGCACAGCGCGGCCAGCAATACTGCCAGCGGAAGGCCTGCTTTGAGCTTGTTCATGGCTTTTCCTTATTGTCCGGTGATCCTGGCCAGGCCAGGGGCAATGATTTCCGCGCGCACGGCCTGCTGCGAGGCGGTCGGGCGCACGTCGATGCGCTGGCCCACTTCGCCGTCCGACAGCGCCACGGCGCGCGATTCGAGTTCGATGGCGCCTTGCAGCAGGCGCAACGCGATGTTGTCGCCTTGCGCCACGGCGGCCGGCCGCTGCAGCCAGGCCGCGGCCAGCGGCATGCCGGCGGGCAGGGCGCGCTTCAGGCGGCCCTGCAGGCGCGCGCATTCGGTGCCGGCCGGCGCGCTGTCCAGCGTGGCGATGTCGACCTGCTGCAGCGCCAGGCTGTCGCAGGCGGGGGCGGCGCCGGACGGCAGGGCGCGCGTCGCCACCAGCGCCGGGGCCCAGGCGTTGACCCGGAACGGCACGCTCACGCTGCGCTGGTAGGCGCCGTCGACCGCGATGTCGACCGTGACCTGCATGCGGCTGCGCGGGGCCAGGCCGGCCGCCAAAGGCTGCGCGCGAAACTCCACGCGGCCCTGCGGCAGCTGGACTTCGGGCGCGGCGCCGTCCAGGCGCAGCTCGATGCGCGCGCCGCCCGCGGCACCCTGTTCCAGCTGGCTGTGCAGTTGCTGCTGTGCGGCGGCTGCCAGCGCGGCGCTGTCGGCCGCCTGCGCGCGGCGCTCGATGCGCACGGCTTCGGCGCCGGCCACGGTGAACTGGCCCTGCAGGCCGCGCGCGCGCAGCGTGCGCTCCAGCTCGGCGCGCGCCAGGCGGGCGCTGTAGCCGGGCAAAGGCGCGGCGCCCAGGTCCAGCGCCGGCAGCGTCCCGTCGGCCTGCACCACGTCCGCCAGCGCGATGCGCGGGCCGGCCACCAGCGCCTCTGCTTTCAATTGCAGCGGCAACGGGGCGGCATGCGCGGCGCAGCACGCCAGTGCCGCCAGCATGGACAGGAAGGGCAGGGCCGGTCGCAACATGGTTAGCCGCGGCGCAGGTTGTTGGTCATCGACATCAGCTCGTCCGACGCCTGGACCACCTTGGAGGCCATCTCGTAGGCGCGCTGCGCCACCATCAGCGTGACCATCTCGTCGACCAGGGTGACGTTGGAGTTTTCCAGCGCGCCTTGCGCCAGGCGGCCCACGCCCTGGGTGCCGGGACGGCCGAATACCGCCTCGCCGGAACCTTCGGTCGGCGCATACACGCCGGCAGCCACCATGTTCAGCGCGGCCGGGTTGCCGAAGTTGGCCAACTCGATCTGGCCCACTTCCACCGGTGCGCTTTTCTCATGCGCCTGCACGGTGACCTTGCCGTCCGGCGCCACCGAGATGGCATGCACGTTGGCGGGGATATGGATGGCAGGGCGCAGCACGTGGCCGGAGGCGGCCGCCAGGAAGCCGTCCTTGCTGACCTGCAGGGTGCCGCCGCGCGCGTAGCCACGGCTGCCGTCGGCCAGCGTCACTTCGAGGAAGCCGGCGCCGTCGATCGCCAGGTCCATGGCCGAACCGGTCTGGGTCAGGCTGCCCGGCGCGAAATCCTTGACCTGGCCGCCGACGGCAATGCCGATGCCGAGCGGGGCCGCGGCAGTGCCGGCGGCGGGCGCCGGACCGGCGTGCATCATTTCCTGGAACTGCACGCGGCCTTTCTTGAAGCCGGCCGTGCTGACGTTGGCCAGGTTGTTGGCGATGGCGTCGATGCTCAGTTGCTGCGCCTGCATGCCGGTGGCGGCAATGTAGAGGGAGTCGTTCATGGTGTCCTTGCGATTGGCGGCCGGATCAGAACTGGCCGAGTTTCTGGATGGCGCTGCCCAGCGCCTCGTCGTAGCCCTGGTACAGCTTTTGCGCTGCTTCGAAATGGCGGGTGGTCTGCATCAGGGCCACCATCTCGCGCATCGGCGTGACGTTCGAACCCTCCAGGAAACCCACCTGCAGTTCAGGGCGCGGATCGGTGGTGCCGGCGGCCCCGCTGGCCGGTTGCAGCAGGCCGGCGCCGGTCTTGTGCAGCAGCTTCGGGTTGGCGAAGCGCACCAGCTTGAGCTGGCCCACTTCACGGCCGTCGTGCATCACGCGGCCCTGCGCGTCGATGGTGGCGCCTGGCCCCATCTGCAGCGCGCCGCCCAGCCCTTGCACCGCAAAGCCCTGCTGCGAGACCAGTCGGCCCTGGGCGTCGCGGCGGAAGTCGCCGGCGCGCGTGTAGGCCAGGCCTTCCGGCGTTTCCAGTTCGAAGAAGCCGTCGCCGCTGATGGCCAGGTCGAGCGCCTGGCCGGTCTGCTTGACGGTGCCGCTCGACAGGTCCAGCACGCTGGAGACGGCGGCGGGCAGCTGCGCCTGCAAGGCCGGCGCCTGCGCCTGGGCCAGCGCTTCGCCGAAGGCTGGCGCGATAGCAATGGCGCGCTTGTAGCCCGGCGTGGCGATGTTGACCATGTTCTGGCTGACGGTTTCCATGGTGCGCATGTCGTTCTGCATGCTGTGGATGGCGGCGACGAAAGCGTTGCTCAAGCGTGTTCTCCTTCGGTGTTACAAGGTCAGGGTGGTGAAGGCGCGCAGCTCGACTGCGCCCGGCACTTCGGCCAGCGACAGCACGCGCAGTTGCGGCGCCATGCGTTCGGACAGGATGCGCAGGTGGCGCCGCAGTTCGGGCGCGCACAGCAGCACCGGCATCAGGTTGGCTTTCGCCATTTTCTCCGCGTTTTGTGCCACCTTCGTGACAACCTGCTCGGCGTATTGCGGCTCGACCACCATGGCGCCGCCGTTTTCCACCGCGCGCACGTTGTCCAGCAGCTTGTGCTCGATGGCCGGATCGAGGGTCATCACTTGCAGCACGTTGCTGCCTGCGGTCAGCGACTGGCAGATCAGGGGACCCAGGCGCTGGCGTACCAGCTCGGTCAGCCAGCCGGGATCCTTGCTGGTCTTGGCGTGGTCCACCAGGGTTTCGACAATCGCGTCGAGGTGGCGGATGCTGACTTTTTCCTTCAGCAGGTTTTGCAGCACGCGCTGCACCTCGCCGATGCCCAGCACGGTCGGCACGATTTCCTCCACGAGGCCCGGCTGGCCGTCGCGCACGCGCTTGAGCAGGCGTTCGGTTTCCTGGCGCGTCAGCAGGGTCGCGGCGTGCTGGCGCATCACCTCGCACAGGTGGGTCATGAACACGGTATGCGGATCGACCAGCGTATGCTTGCCCGCTTGCGCCAGCGCGCGCTGCGATTCCTCGATCCAGACCGCCGGCAGGCCGAAGCTTGGTTCGCGCGTGTCGATGCCCGGCAGTTTGGGCGTGTCGGCGCTGGCCGGAATGGCCAGCACGCGGCCGTGCAGGATTTCGCCGCGCGCCACGGCGGCGCCGAACACATAGATTTCGTAGGCGCCGGCCGCCAGTTTTGCGCCGCCGCGGAAGCGCACGCTCGGCAAGGTCAGGCCGGATTCCAGCGCGTACTGCTTGCGGAATGCCGCGATGCGTTCCATCAGCATGGGCTGCTCGGCTTCCATCAGCGGCACCAGGTCCACCCCCAGCTGGACTTCCACCGCTTCCAGCGGCGGCAGGCCGAATTCGCCGTCCTCGCGGGCGCCCGCGGGCGCCGTGCTGCCGGCTGCCTGGCCGGCGGCAGGGGGGCCTGCGGCGTCGCCGGCGCCGGCGTTCGCGCTGCGGCGCAGGAACCAGGCGGCCAGGTAGACCAGCACCAGGATCAATGCCGGCCAGGCCGGAATGCCCGGCATCAGCATCAGGCCCGCCAGCGCGCAGGACACCAGCAGCAGCGGCTTGCCGAAGGAGGTGATCTGGCGGAAGGCTTCCTCGCCCAGGTTGCCGTCGGCCGAGGAGCGGGTCACGATCAGGCCGGTGCCCACGGAAATCACCAGCGCCGGAACCTGGGTCACGATGCCGTCGCCGATGGTCAGCAGGGTGAATGTCTGCAGCGCCTGGTCCCACGGCATGCCGAGCTGCATCATGCCGATCACCAGGCCGCCCACGCTGTTGATCATCATGATGATGATGCCGGCGATGGCGTCGCCCTTGACGAATTTGCTGGCGCCGTCCATCGCGCCGTAGAAGGCCGCTTCCTTGCTCAGGTTCTTGCGGCGGCGCTGGGCTTCCTCCTGGTCGATGAAACCCATGTTCAGGTCGGCGTCGATGCTCATCTGCTGGCCCGGCATGCTGTCCAGCGTAAAGCGCGCCGCCACTTCGGACACGCGCTGCGCGCCGTTGGTCACCACCACGTACTGCACCACCACCAGGATCAGGAACACGATCAGGCCGATGATGAAGTTGCCGCCCACGACATACGAACCGATGGCGCCGATCACGCGGCCGGCATCGCCATCGCGCAGGATCAGGCGCGTGGCCGACACGTTCAGGGCGAGCCGGAACAGGGTGGCCACCAGCAGCATGGCGGGGAAGGTCGAGAATTCGACCGGCTTTTCCATGTAGAAGGTGAGCAGCAGGATCAGCAGGGCAAAGCTGAAGTTGGCCAGGATGCAGAAGTCCAGCAGTTCCGGCGGAATCGGCGCGAACAGCATGAACAGTACGCCCAGCACCAGCATCACCATGGCGATGTCGGTCTGGCGGCCCAGGACGTTACGCAGGGCGTTCATGCCACTCCCCGGCGCATGGCATAGACCCACAGCAGGATCTTGGCTAGTTTCGGATACAGGTCTTCCGGCACGTACTGGTCGGTGCCGGTGCGCTTGAACAGGGCGCGCGCCAGCGGCGGATTTTCCACCACCGGCACGTTGCAGGCGCGCGCGGCCTTGCGCATGCGCGCGGCCAGCTGGCCGCTGCCCTTGGCCAGCAGCTTGGGCGCCGGCATTTCGCCGTGCCGGTATGAGATCGCGATGGCGATATGGGTAGGATTGGTGATCAAGACGTCGGCCTCGGGCAGGCGGCGCACGGACTGCGCCTGTTTCAGCATTTCATTGCGCAGCTGGCGCAGGCGGCTGCGGATGCGCGGGTCGCCTTCGCGCTGCTTGTGTTCCTGGGTGATGTCGTGGTGGCTCATGCGCATGCGCTTGGCGAAATCCCAGCGCGTGTAGAGCACGTCGACCAATGCAATCAGCAGCACCGCCAGGAACAGCTTGAACAGCAGCGGGCCGACCAGCGACAGGCCGGCCACGGCCTGGCTGCGTCCCTCGAAGCCGCCCAGGCGCATGATCAGCGGCAGGGCGCTGCGCATGGCGGTCCAGGCCACCAGGCCCAGCACCGTCAGTTTCAGAACGCTGCGCAGGGCTTCGTACAGCATGCGCATGGAGAACAGGCGTTGCAGGCCTTCGGCCGGATTGAGCTTGCTGAAGTTGGGCGTCACGGGATCGAAGGAAAACACCCCGCCGACCTGCGCCACGTTGGCGGCGATGGCGGCGATGGCCACCGCCAGCAGCAGTGGCGCCAGCAGCATGGCGCCGCCGGACAGCAGGTCCACCAGCCAGCGGGCCATCACGTCCGGCGCCCAGTCGCCTGCGTTGGCCTGCTCCAGCAGGCGGCGCGAACCGGCCAGCAACTGGCGGCCGATCACGGGGCCGGCGGCAAAGCAGCAGCCCACCAGCGCCGCCAGCACGGCCGCGTAATTGGCTTCCATGCTCTTTGCGACCTGGCCGCGCTTCTGGGCCTCGCGCAGCTTGTGCGGCGTGGCTTCCTGGTTCTTTTCCTGGCCTTCGTCGGACATTACAGCACCGCCTCCCAGAACTGGAACATCGACTGGAAGATGCGCTGCGCCAGGCTGCCGATATGGCCGGCGCACAATGCCAGCAGGATCAGGCCGGCGCCGATCTTGATGGGAGCGCCCAGCACGAACACGTTCATCTGCTGCAGGTTGCGCGACAGGACCGCCAGTGCGATCTCGATCAGGAACAGGCAGAACAGGACCGGGGCGGCCAGCATCAGTCCCAGCGCGTACAGCGAACCGAATTGCGCCGCCAGCAGGGCCGGTTGCGGCGATGCCATCGAGGTCCCCAGCGGTACGCGCTCCAGCGACCAGGCAAAGCCGCGCAGCAGCGCATGGTGGGCGTCAACCGCGAAGAACAGCATTACCGCCAGCATGCCAAGCAGCGTGGCCAGCAGGGGCGACTGGGCGTGGGTGATGGGGTCGAGCAGGTTGGCGATATTGAAACCCATCTGCAGGTCGAGCAGGTTGCCGGCAAAGTTAAAGGCGGCGAAGGCGGTGAACAGGCCAAAACCGAGCAGCGCGCCAAGGCTTGCCTCGCCGATGGCGGCATTCATGAGCTGCGGCAGATCGGCCGGCGCCGCGGCCGGCGCCAGGCGCATCCCCGAGACCAGGGCCATCGACAGCGCCAGCACGAAGGCCGCGCGCACGCGCAGCGGCATGCGCATGGCCTGCAGCACGGGAGCCAGCAGCAGCATGGCCGACAGGCGGATCGAGCAAAGAAGGACAGCGGCAAGCCAGGCCGCGCTGATATCGAGGATCATTGCGGCCGCTTAAAAGTAGTTAGGGATGTTGGCGATCAGTTCAGTGGCCAGGCGCAGCAGCTTGCGCAGCATCCACGGTCCGAACAGGATGAGGGCGAACACGGTCGCCACCAGCTTGGGAATGAAGGTCAGCGACATGTCCTGGATCTGGGTCACCACCTGCAGCACGCTGACCAGCAGGCCGACCAGCAAAGTACAGGCGAGCACCGGCGCGGAGATGATCACTGCTCCCCAAAGTATCTGCGCCATCATTTGTAATGCTGCGTCCGAGCCCACGACTGTCGCTCCCTTTTGGGAAGCCCCGTTAAATTGCGCTATCGATTTAGTAATTGCAAATAGGCAACTATCTTAATCAATTGAATAAGGGGTGTCAAGAAAATATCTCAAAATGTCATAAGATATTGACGGTTGGTAACGGTTTGCCGACAGCTTTTCCCTATGGCGGAAGGGCTCAGGAATGGAGTGTTGTAAAATTGAGAATTGTGTTGCGGCAAGTTTGATCCCGCCCGGAAGAAATAGGGCGGTTCCGCACTGCGCTTGAGCTGTGCCAGCCGGGTGCTGGCAGCGATGGGATGGCCTCTGCCTGGCCGGTCCGGGCCAGGGGAGGCAGGGCATGCTTGCGGCGCGCCAGGCGCCGTCCGGCTTACTTGAGGTTGGCCATCAGTTCGCCCAGGCGGACCGGGCCGGCAGGCTGCCAGTGCTGGTTGAAGTGCAGGGTGTCTTTGGGGAACAGCATGACGACGGTGGAACCGAGCAGGAAGCGGCCCATCTCTTCGCCCTTCTTGAATACGAATTCGTTCTTCTTGTAAGTCCACTCGGTAACCTTGGGCAGGCGCGGCGGATTGACCAGGCCGTGCCAGACGGTGGCCATGCTGCCGACGATGGTGGCGCCGACCAGCACCATCACGAACGGGCCGAAAGCGGTTTCGAACTCGCACACCACGCGCTCATTGCGCGCGAACAGGCCCGGCACGCCGCGGGCCGTGGTCGGGTTCACCGAGAACAGCTCGCCCGGCACGTAGATCATGCGCTTCAGCGCGGCATCGCACGGCATGTGGATGCGGTGGTAGTCGCGCGGGCTCAGGTACAGGTTGGCAAAACTGCCGTGTTCGAATTGCTTCGCGAGCGAGGCGTCGCCGCCAACCAGGGCGGTGGTGCTGAACTTGTGGCCCTTGGCCTGGAAAATCTGGTCGCCTTCAATCGCGCCGAACTGGGAAATGCGGCCATCGACCGGGCACACGAAATCGGCCTGGGCCAGCGGGCGGGCGCCCGGCTTCAGTGCGCGGGTAAAGAATTCATTGAAGCTGTGGTAGCTGGCGATGTCCGGATTGGCCGCTTCATCCATGTTGACGTCGTACTTGGTCACGAACCAGCGGATCAGGCGCGTAGTCTTGTCGCCACCTTTGGCGCCTGCCACGCGGCCGGCGAAATTGGTCAAGGCGCCCTTCGGGAGCAGGTATTGCGGCAGTACGGCAAGTCGGGACACGGTCGGCATTCCAAAGATTTGAAGATCCCGAATTATATCCTTGCTACCGCCTGCACCATAGGGTACAGTTGCGGCCAAGAATTATTTTCATTTTTTGCAATAATGATTCGCCTGACACTCGCAGCAGCAGCGATCCTCGCCGCCAACCAGGCCATGGCCGAGGAAAGCAAGCAGGAACCGGTCCAGAAAGTCGAAATCAAGGGCGCGGCCGCAGCCTACAATCCCCGCAAGGACGACACCGCCAGCAAGATCATCGTCAGCAGCGATGAGTTGAAACGCTATGGCGACACCTCGATCGGCGATGCGCTGAAGCGCGTGCCGGGCGTGTCGGTCGGCGCCGGCGGCCGCGACATCCGCATGCGCGGCCTGGGCAGCGGCTACACGCAAATCCTGCTCAATGGCGAGCGCGTGCCGCCCGGCTTCAATATCGAAACGCTGGCGCCGGACAGCATCGAGCGCATCGAGGTGATCCGGGCCGCCAGTGCGGAGTTCAGCACGCAGTCGATTGCGGGCACGATCAATATCGTATTGAAGAAGGCGGTCAAGACGGCGCAGCGCGAACTCAAGTTCGGCGTCAGCCACAGCAAGGAGGCCACCAATCCGAACGGCAACCTGGTCCTGTCGGACAAGGATGGCAACTTCTCCTACTCGATCAACCTGGGCGGTGGCCGCTACGAATTCGACCGCAACGGCCTCAGCGCCGAAGAACTGATCGACCTGAGCGGCAAGCCGCAAATGGCGCGCCGCATGCTGACGCATGACCGCGGCCATGCGCGCGGCCTGGAACTGTCGCCGCGCCTGAACTGGAACCTGGAGAATGGCGACACGCTGACCTCGCAGTCCTTCATCAACCGCAATATCTTCAAGAGCGCCATCGACCGCGCCTACGAGGTCGATGTCGGGGCGGCGCCGTTCTTTGACGCCGTGCATATCCGGAACGAGAGCAAGAACCTGTTCGCGCGCACGGACCTGAACTGGGTGCACAAGTTCGGCGAAGGCGCCAAGCTGGACGCCAAGATCGGCGGCCACCGCATGCGCAACAACGGCAAGTGGTATGAGTCCGATGCGCACGACGACGCTCTGAACCTGCAGCACGACGTATTCAGCGGCGTGCGCGAATGGGGCGTCAGCAGCACCGGCAAGTATTCGGCGCCGATCGGTGCCGACCACGCGCTGGGCGCCGGCTGGGAGGCCGGCTACACCGACCGTGACGACTGGCGCAGGCAGCGCGACCTGTTCAGCGAGACCGGCGCGCGCGACGACAAGGACGAAGGCTACCAGGCTTCGCTGCGCCGGGCCGCGGCCTATGTGCAGGACGAATGGAACATCAGCAAGGTATGGTCGGTATACGCCGGCTTGCGCTGGGAGGGCGTGCATACGCAAAGCTCCGGCGCCGGCTTTGACCCGGTCAGCAACTGCAGCAGCGTGTGGAGCCCGCTGGCGCAAACCCTGTACAAGCTCCCTAATGGCAAGGACCAGTTGCGCGCCGCGCTGACGCGCACGTACAAGGCGCCGCAAGCCTCGAATTTGTCGGGGCGCCGCTTCACCTCCACCAATAACAGCCAGATCGAACCCGACTGGATCGGCAACCCGAAGCTGAAGCCGGAACTGGCAACCGGCATCGACGCTTCGTACGAGCACTACTGGAGCGAGGGCGCGCTGTTCAGCGTGGCGGCGGCCGCCCGCCGCATCAGCAACTTTACCCGCCGCACCGTCTTCCTCGACGACACCGGCCGCTGGGTGTCGACCATGACCAATAATGGCCGGGCCGACGTGCGCAGCGTAGACGTGGAATTGAAGTTCCCGATGAAAGCGGTGATGGATAAGGCTCCGGCGCTCGACGTGCGCGCCAGCGTAAGCCGCAACTGGTCGCGCGTCGACGCCGTGCCGGGGCCGCACAATACGCTGGACCAGCAAGTGCCGCTGACGGCCATTCTGGGCCTCGATTACAAGACTCCGGACGGCAGCTGGAGCATGGGCAGCAGCTTTAACCTGCGTACCAATGGCGCAGTTCGCCTGGATGTGGATCGTTATGGATGGGCAAGCGTGTCGCGCCAACTGGATGCTTACCTGGCGTGGAAACTCGATAGCCAGACCCAATTGCGTTTCTCGGCCTGGAATCTGCTGAAACAGGATTACCGGTCGAAGACTATCTACAATACCGATAATGGCTGGCTGACCTCGGAGCAGACCAGTTTCGGGGTCCGTAATATTCGCCTGCAACTGGAGGCACGCTTCTGAAAGTAAATAGCCTCTTTATACCGGGATTTAATGGAAATGAAATAAAAAGCGCCGCATTCCCAAATGTGTGGCGCTTTTTTTTTAATGTGGTTAAATTATGTAGATAAAATCATCGTAACTATGGTACATTGCAGGGAAGAAATCTCACACATTGTCACACTTTGATTTTTCATACACTTAGGGTAAAGAAAGATGACCACCTACCAAGAATACCAAGCAAAAATTGCCGAGCTGCAAAATCTGGCAGCGGATGCGCGCAAAGCCGAAGTGCAAAAGGCAAAAGAGCAGATCTGGTCCATCATGCGTGAATATGACCTGTCTCCGGCTGACCTCGGCCCAGCGGCCAAGAGTAATAAGCCGGTCAAGCCGCGGGCCCGCGTGCCAATGAAATACCAGGACCCGGTTTCGGGATCCCAGTGGACCGGCCGTGGCCGTGCACCGAAATGGCTGGAAGGCAAGAACAAGGAAGATTTCCTGATTAAATAAGCCGTGCGCGGCGCGAGGGGCGGATTAATATCCGCCCCTTTTCTTTTTATACGGCGAGATTATGTCGAACTTAGCTTTGCGGCCGCTGCTGGCGGTTTTCCTGCTGTCGCTTGCCGCATCCGTTCTGGCGGCCGGGCCGGTGCTGCTCACCCCTGAGCGTGTGTGGACGGGCGAAGGGGCGGCCCACAGCGGCTGGTCGGTGCTGGTCGCCGACGGTAAAGTGGCTGCCGCCGGGCCGACGGCCGGCATCACGGTGCCGGCGGACGCCGAGCGCGTCAGCTTGCCGGGCAAAACGCTGCTGCCAGGCTTGATGGACCTGCATTCGCATGTGCTGCTGCACCCGTATAACGAGACCAGCTGGGACGACCAGGTGCTGAAGGAACCGGAAGCCTATCGCGTGCTGCTGGCGGCGCGCCATGTGCAGGCGCAGCTTCAAGCGGGCTTCACCACCTTGCGCGACCTGGGGTCGGAAGGCGCGGGCTACGCCGACGTGTCGGTCAAGCGGGCGATCGAGGAGGGCGTGCTGCCTGGCCCGCGCCTGTTCGTGGCCACGCTGGCGATCGTGGCCAGCAGCAGCTATGGACCGAACGCCAAGTCCTACCGGCCGGACATGAAACTGCCGGTCGGCGCGCAGGAGGCAACCGGCATCGATGAGGTGGTGAAGGCGGTGCGCGAGCAGGCGGCCCACGGCGCGGACTGGATCAAGGTGTACGCGGATTACCGCACCGGTCCCGACGGTTCGGCGCACGCCACCTTCAGCCAGCAGGAGCTCGATGCATTGGTGGCCACGGCGCACGGCTCCGGGCGGCGCGTGGCGGCCCATGCGGCAACCGACGAAGGCATGCGCCGCGCGGTGCTGGCTGGCGTGGACACGATTGAACATGGCTATGGCGGCAGCGAGGCCACCTTCAAGCTGATGGCCGAGCGCAAGGTTGCCTATTTCCCTACCTTGGCGGCGCCCGAGGCGACCAGCGAGTATTTCCAGAAGCATGTGCGGGGCGGGGCGCCGACGCCTTCGATGCAGGGTGCGGCCAGGGCTTTCCAGCTGGCGCGCAAGGCGGGCGTGACGATAGGCCTGGGCAGCGATGTCGGCGTGTTTGCCCACGGCGGCAGCGCGCGCGAGGCGGAATGGCTGGTCAAGCTGGGCATGTCGCCGATCGAGGCGCTGCGGGCGGCGACGGTGGTCAATGCAGCGGTGCTGGAGCGGGCCGCGTCCCTCGGGCAGGTAAAGCCGGGCTACCTGGCTGACCTGGTGGCGGTGGAGGGCGATCCGACAGCCGATATTACGGCCTTGTACCGCGTTGCCTTCGTCATGAAAGGCGGCATTGTCCATCGAAACGTGCGATGATGAAGTATGTCCGCGATCCCCTTATTCCCGTTGCATACGGTGCTGTATCCGGATGGGTACCTGCCGCTGCAAATCTTCGAGGTGCGCTACCTCGATATGGTGAAGCGTTGCATCGAGCATAAGGAGGATTTCGGCGTGGTCGCCCTGGTGCAGGGCGATGAAGTGCGCAAGCCGGACCAGCATGAGACGCTGTGCGCAGTCGGGACCATGGCCCATATCGCGGAATGGAAAGCGATCTTGCCCGGGCTGATGCAGCTGCGCTGCAGCGGGCGGCAGCGCTTCCGCATTGTCTCCGCGGAACAGCTCAAACATGGCTTATGGATGGCGGACGTGTCGGCGATCGACGACGACATGACGGTGCCCATTCCGGCCGACCAGCAGGACGTGGCTGACAGCCTCGGCATCCTGATCCAGACCTTGCAGGAGCGCGGCATTCCGGCCGGCCAGATGCCGATGCAGGCGCCGTACCGGCTGCAGGAGGCGGGTTGGGTGGCGAACCGCTGGTGCGAGCTGCTGCGCCTGTCGCTGGCACAGAAGCAGCTCCTGCTGGCGCAGGAGAACCCGGTGCTGCGGCTGGAGCTGGTGCAGGATGTGATGATCGAACATGGCCTGCTCAATTAGGGCATCGCTGGCCCTATGCGAATCGCGAAATCCGGCGCTACACTGGACGCATGTACCTTCCAACTGCTTTCGCTGAAGACCGTCTTGAGGTCAAACATGGGCTGATCCGGGCGTATCCGCTTGGGATGCTGGTGATTCCCGGCGCCGCGCCGACTGCGGACCTGGTGCCGTTTGCTCTTTATCCCGACGAGGGCGAGGCCGGGCTGGGTGTATTGCGGGCGCATATTGCGCGCGCCAATCCGGCCTGGAAGGCGCTGGCCGCCGGCGGCGAATGCCTGGTGGTGTTCCAGGGGCCGGAAGCGTACATCAGTCCTTCGTGGTACGCGTCCAAGGCGACTTCCCACAAAGTGGTGCCAACCTGGAATTACGCCATGGTGCAGGTGCGCGGCGCGGCGCGCGTGGTTGAAGACGCGGCCTGGCTGCGGCGGCAGCTGGGCGACCTGACGGCAGTACAGGAGAGCGGCTTGCCCGCGCCTTGGGCGGTGACGGATGCGCCGGCTGATTTCGTGGATGGCCTGTTGAAGGCAATTATCGGGATCGAGATCCCGATCACATCCATCGTGGGCAAATGGAAGGTGAGCCAGAATCGCGGCATCGCCGATGCCGAAGGCGTGGTAGCAGGCCTGGGTGCGCGCGGTGCGGTCGAAGGTGCGGCGGCGATGGCTGCGCTGGTGGCGGAGCGTATCGCGCCGGACGTCAAGCCGGACTGAGTTCCTCTTCCTGGGCGTGCACGTGCATCGACCACGTGACGCCGGCGATCAGCAGCACGATGGCAGCGATTTCCAGGGGGCGCGGGAACTGCTGCTTGTAGATAAAGCCGTACATCAGCGCAAACAGCGTTTCGAACAGGATCAACTGGCCGGACAAGGTAATCGGCACGCGGCGGCTGGCGATATTCCACAGGTGGTTGCCGATCACCGAGGCGCCCAGGGCCAGCAGGCCGTTGCAGATCCAGAACAGGGTCCAGTCGCGGCCCGATGCGGCACCGGCCGCGCCAGTCACGTCGCCATGGAAGATGGCGAAGGCGATTCCGCCGACCACCAGGGCAATCAGCCCGGTCGACAGGCCGTACAGCGCCGACCATTCCGCACTGCTGTAATGCGGGTTGCGTTTCAGGTAGCGCGCGTTATCCAGCGTGTACCAGCTCCAGCACAGCAAGGCGCCGGTCGCGCATGCAACGCCAATGACCGTATTGATCATCGATGCGCCGGCAGCGGCAGCGTGCTGGAACACGTCGATATTGATGCAGGCGATGCCGGCGGCGGTCACCAGCAGGGGCATGGCCAGCTGCCGCAGCGGCACCGCGCCATGGTCGTTGCGCCCCATCAGGGTGACCGCAATCGGCAGCACGCCGATGATCAGGGAGGTCGGCGCCACGCCTGCCAGCTTCACGCCCAGCGCGAGGAACATGTAGTAAATGAGGTTGCCCGCTAGCGCGTGCCGCACCAGCGCGAAGTAGTCATCGCGCTCCAGGCGGCCGATCAGGTTGCGCAGGCGCGGCAGCATCAGGACCAGGGCAATCGCGCCGTAGGCCAGGTAGCGGCCGACCGCCATTTCCAGCGGCGTAAAGGCCGACAGCAATTCTGGCACCACGAACACCATGCCCCACATCGCGCCCGCCAGCAGGCCGCATACAACTCCAGTCCACATGCAATATTTCCTCTTTTAAACCTGCGACAGTGTCGCACAGCTTGCGATATCTTGCTGGATATGGACAAGACCTTGATCGCCGCGTTGCAGCGCGAGGCGCGGCCACTGGAAACGGCGGAGGACATGGACTGCCTGCTCGACTGCATCGGCGACGCATCGCTGGTGCTGTTGGGCGAAGCCACCCACGGCACCAGCGAGTTCTACCGCCTGCGCGCCGACATCAGCAAGCGGCTGATCGTCGACAAGGGCTTTGACGCCATCGCGGTCGAAGCCGATTGGCCGGACGCCCTGCGCGTCAGCCGCTACGTGCAGCACGGCGGCGACGACATGAGCGCCGACCAGGCCCTGTCGGGGTTCAAGCGCTTCCCGCAATGGATGTGGCGCAACCACGAAATCGTGGACCTGGTGAACTGGCTGCGCGTGCACAACCACCACGTCGCCAGCCCGGCGCGCCGCTGCGGCTTCTACGGCCTGGACCTGTATAGCCTGCAGCAGTCGATGCATGCGGTGATCGACTATCTCGACCAGGCCGACCCGCAGGCGGCGGCAAGGGCGCGCGAGCGCTATGGCTGCATCGACCATTTCGCGCAAGACCCCCAGCGCTACGGCTATGCCACCAGCTTCGGCATGAAGCCCGATTGCGAGACCGAGGTGCTGCGCCAGCTGGTCGAAATGAACCGCGCCGCCAACGAGCATTTGCGCACGGGCGTGGTGCCGGATGAATTCTTCTACGCCCAGCAGAACGCGCGCGTGACGCGCAATGCGGAGGTGTACTACCGCGCCATGTTCAAAGGCCGCGACGAATCGTGGAACGTGCGCGACTCGCATATGGCGGAAACGCTGCAGGCCTTGCGCGAGCACCTGGGCCAGAGCACCGGCCGGCCGGCGCGCATCGTGGTGTGGGCGCACAATTCGCACCTGGGCGACGCGCGCCACACCGAAATGGGCAAGCATGGCCAGTTGAACTTGGGCCAGCTGGTGCGTGAGCGTTACCGGCCGCAGGACAGCTTCCTGCTTGGCTTTACCACGCACGCCGGGACGGTGACGGCGGCCAGCGACTGGGACGGTCCCGCGGAGCTGAAATCCATCGTGCCGTCACGGCCCGACAGTGTCGAGCGCCTGTTGCACGAGGTGGGGATGCCGGCCTTCCTGCTGCCGCTGCGTGGCCGCGGCAGTGCGCTGGCGCAGGCGCGCGGCCGTCTGCTGGAAAGGGCAATTGGGGTGATTTACCGGCCTGATACGGAGCGCATGAGCCACTATTTCCTGGCCGATGCGGAGCAGCAGTTCGATGCGCTGATCCACGTCGACCGCACCACGGCATTGAGGCCGCTGGAGCGTTCAACCCTGTGGCAGCACGAGGAGCCCGCCGAGACCTATCCATCCGGCTTGTAGCGCGGCGACGATCGCCAGGTGCACGAGCACGGTGAGCCAGAACTTGAGCAGGAAGGACGTCTTGGACGATTTGTGGCGCAGCAGCTGCTGCGCGGCGAGGCCGCCGGGCCAGCCGCCGGCCAGTCCCAGCAGGAGCAGCGTGCGCTCGGGCGTGCGGCGGCGGCCCTGGCGGGCGGCCGACTTGTCGAGCGCATAGGCGATGAAGCACGCCGCGCTGGCGACTGCATACAGCGCGGCGGCAAACAGCATCAGAAGTAGTTCAGGCCCAGGGCCGCCTTGACTTCATCGGTGGTGCGGGCGGCAACTTCGCGCGCGCGCATGGTGCCTTCCTTCAGCACCTGCATGATGTAGCCCTTGTCCTTGGCCAGTTCTTCGCGGCGGGCGCGGATCGGGGCCAGCATGTCCTGCAGCACGGCTTCCAGGCGCTTCTTGACGACGGAGTCGCCCAGGCCGCCGCGCACGTAGTGGTCTTTCATCTCCTGCAGGCTGGCCTTGTCGGTGTCGAAGGCATCCAGGTAGATGAAGGCGACGTTGCCTTCCAGGTGGCCCGGATCGGACACTTTCAGGTGCAGCGGGTCGGTGTAGACCATCTTCACCGCCGCGGTGATTTCGGCTGCGCTGGCGCCCAGGTTGATCACATTGCCCAGCGATTTGGACATTTTCGCCTTGCCGTCGATACCCGGCAGACGGCCCACTTCCGGCACCACGGCCTTGCATTCGACCAGGATGTCCTTGTTGGCCAGGCGGTTAAACTTGCGCACGATCTCGTTGGTCTGCTCGATCATCGGGATCTGGTCTTCGCCGACCGGAACGATGGTGGCTTTGAAGGCTGAGATATCGGCAGCTTGCGAAGCAGGGTAGGTCAGAAAGCCGGCCGGGATGTCGCGCTCGAAGCCGCGCAGCACGATTTCCTGCTTCACGGTCGGGTTGCGCTCCAGGCGCGCCACGGTGACCATGTTCAGGTAATAGAAGGTCAGCTCCGCCAGTTCAGGGATCTGCGACTGGATCAGGATGGTCGACTTGGCCGGGTCAATGCCGCAAGCCATGTAGTCCAGCGCCACTTCCACCACATTACGGTGCACCTTGTTGGTGTCTTCCATATTGTCGGTCAGTGCCTGCGAGTCGGCCAGCATGATGAACTGATTGTAATCATCCTGGTAGGAAACGCGGTTGCGCAGGCTGCCGACGAAGTGGCCGAGGTGCAGCGGGCCGGTCGGACGGTCGCCGGTCAGGATAATCGGTTTGGCGTTGGATGCTGGCTGGCTCATAGGGTTCCTTCTGCTTGCCCCTATCGATTGCGCCAAGAAAAACGCCACCTGAGAGAGGCGGCGTTGATATTAAAATCACATCACTTTTCAGTGGCCGCGCTATGTCAGCGGCGCCACCAATTGCGGGAGAAAAGATGTGATTGGATAAATTTCATCCCGCCATGGTTACAGTTCAGCGCGGCCCTGTCAAGCCCGGCTAGTAGCGGTTCGGGTTGTTCGGGCGGGCATCCACGCGGTTTGGCACGCCATCGTTGTCGCGGTCGCGGTCATAGCGATTGGGGACGCCGTCGTGGTCACGGTCGCCGCGGGCCCAGCGGCCGCGCTCCATGCGCCAGCGGCCGTTGTCCATCTGGGCCCAGGTGGGTTCTTGCCAGTAATAGCCGTGGCGGGCGCGCACGTATTTGCCGTTGACCCATACGTGGCGGTGGCCATTCCAGCGCCAGTAGCCCGGTGTCCAGACAAAACCGGAGCGGGCAGGGGGAATGACTTCCTCGCGTGGTGGCGGTGGGGCAACACGCACTACGACCACATCGGCGCTGGCGGCTGGCGCCCAAGCCAGGCCGCCGCCCAGGGAACCGGCCAGAAGGGTGGCAATGAGCAATTTTTTCATGATTGGCTCCTTCCATTCATAGTAAGAGCCATTTTTGCTGAGGCTGCCGCG